>Ga0210051_1004856_pt1 | contig 13025 bp, 13 predicted proteins | sample CryGey092014_all_FD_185464 | JGI IMG/M metagenome (GOLD analysis project Ga0210051, IMG submission 185464) | Groundwater microbial communities from aquifer - Crystal Geyser CG23_combo_of_CG06-09_8/20/14_all (SPAdes) (version 2) | ecosystem: Environmental > Aquatic > Deep subsurface > Groundwater...
GGGATTGGGGGAAAACCAGAGCTGACGTCAAGCAGGCGAAAGCGTATAAAGAGGAAATACAGTCTTACGAAAATTTACTTCGCCAGCAGATAGACTTGGAATTGGAGTCGGCGCGGTTGAAATATGAATCAGCGTCAAAGAGATTTGAGATTGCCAAGACAAGCTATGATCAAGCCAAAAGGAGCTTGGATTTATTTGAAAGCCGTTACCGGGACGCGCTGGTGACAAGCGTTGAACTCTTAGATGCGCAAAGAGCGTTTGCATTGGCGCAAGTCAGGTATTTTTTATCGATGCTTGATATGCGCCTTGCCAAAGCAGAGATTGAGAAAATAGCAGGGAAGGGTTATGACGTTAAGTGATATTTCCATAAAAAGGCCGGTCGGTGTTTTGGTTCTTACATTGATGGTCGTCGTGCTTGGTGTTTTCTTTTTGCGGGGGCTCGCGGTAGACCTTCTCCCGCGGATCACGTATCCCATGGTGCGCATCATCATCGATTGGAAAGGGGCGAGTCCGGAAGAGATAGAGGAAAATATATTAAAAAAGGTTGAGGCAAGCGTTGCCACAACTGAAGACGCCATTCAGGTCATCTCTTCCGCTATAGAAGGTAACGCATCCATAGAAGTTTATTTCGAATTTGGCAAGGATATGGATGTGGCGCTTGCCGACACCCGCGCGAAACTTGATTTGGTGAGAAATGAACTGCCGCCCGATGCCGACGAACCCAAAATCTACAAAGCTGATCCATCCCAGCTTCCCATCCTTGATATCGCTCTATCCTCAGCAACAAAAGACGAGCGCGCTTTGCGCGACTGGGCGGAAAATGATTTAAGCAATTATTTTCTCGGCATTCCGGGCTTAGGCGCGGTAGTTACCTCAGGCGGCAGGGTGCGCGAGATCCAGATCGTCTTTGATCAGGAGAAAGTCCAGAAATATGAGCTTTCAACGGGGAAAATATTAGATCTTTTACGATTAGAAAACGTTGAGCTTCCCGCGGGAAGAATTTCCGATACTAAGAAGGAATACAGCCTGCGTCTTTTAGCGAAGTTTAAAGACGCCTCTGACGTGGGAAATATTATTATCGCTAATAGTGAGGGGCGCTTTATTAAGATTAAAGATGCCGCCGAGATAGCTGATTCGTATGAGGAGCAGAGGATTATTACACGCTTTAACGGTAAACCCTGCGTTACGATGAGCTTCTTAAAACAGCCAAACGCCAATACCGTTGAGGTTGTTTCAAAGATAAACAAGCGCGCCAAAGAATTGTTAAAGAAGAAGATCATCCCGGATGATGTCAATTACGCGGTCGCGTCCAGCCAGTCTTATTAGATAGAGAATTCCATTAAAAATGTCGGTTCATCGGCGGTTATCGGCGGCATCCTCGCGATGCTAACCATATGGTTCTTTTTGCATAACATAAAAAGAACTCTTGTTATCGCCGTGGCTATCCCGGTAAGTATTTTAGGAACGTTCATCCTTATGGGGCTCTTGGATGTTACCTTGAATATTTTCTCGCTTGGCGGCCTTGTGCTGGCGGTAGGTATGCTGGTGGATAACTCTATTGTTATGCTTGAGAATATCACCCGGCACCAGAGCGATGCGGCGAATCCGCTGGAAGCGGCTCATATTGGAAGCAAGGAAGTAACCAGCGCGCTTATTGCCTCGACGCTTACGAATCTTGCGGCTATTGTTCCGTTCTTTTTTATCAAGGGGATAGCATCACTGCTTTTTAGGGATATGGTCGTGACGGTAACGGTGGCTTTTATTATTTCGCTTTTTGTGAGTTTGACGGTTGTGCCGTGCTTGTCAGCGCATTTATTCAAGAGTAAGAAAGAGGCTAACGATGACAATTTTGCCAAGAAAGTCATAGGCAAAGGCACCGCAGTGTATAAAAGCCTGCTTAAAGGGGTGTTGAGGCAGAGGGGTATATTAATAATGGGTGTTGTTATTTTATTTATAGCGAGTATTTTTTTGGCGCGAACTCTGGGCAGGGAATTCTTACCGCAGATCGATGACGGCAAAATAACGATCAAAGTGAAGCTCCCTGTAGGGTCGGCGTTGGAAAAGACGGATGCGGTTGTGAAGAAGCTCGAAGGCATGGTCAACGCCATGCCCGGTGTTAAGAAGGTTTCATCCATGGTGGGCGGGTATTGGCAGAAAAGAAACGTTTATGAGAAAACAAATGAGTCTGATATCACGGTTGAGCTTGCCGAGAAATCAAAGCGCCCGCTTCCTACCGCGGCTGTCATCAGGAAACTACAACAACAATTGAAAGAAAATCCTTTCAAAGGGGCGAAGATTAAAGTAATGCGCACCCCTCTGCGCGGGATCAAAACGACGCCTACTTCCGACATCGATATCCGCATAAGAGGATACAACTTGGACAAACTTTTTGAGATAGCCAGAGAGATACAGGACAAAATAAAAGACGTGGAAGGATTAGAGAATCTCGATATCTCAGTTGATTTCTCGAGACCGGAAATACATATTTTCCTGGACAGGGAGAAATTAAGTGATTTTAACCTTACCGCGAGAGACCTGTCGGATGTGGTGAGGACGTCTGTGGACGGCTTGGTGAGCACGCAATTTACGGACAAAGAGCGTAATGTCGACTATGATATCCGGGTGCTGGCTGATCCGCTTATTGTCAGCAATAAAGAGGCCGTTGAAAACTCCCTGATTTTTCCTCCCACCGGAGTTGAGGTTAAACTTAAAGAGGCGGCAAACGTTGAAATATCAGAAGGACCTGTGCAGATCGATAGGGAAGATCAGGTGCGATTGATTGGGGTTACCGGCGATGCGGTAGGCAAAAATGTCGGGAAAATTACCGATGAGATAAAGAAACGGTTGAATGCGGTTACTTTGCCTGCCGGATATTATTTGGAATACGGCGGGGAGGAAGAATCGGCAAAGGAATCAAATGCCCAGTTGATCATAGTCATCGCGCTGGCGGTTTTTCTTTTGTTCGTAGTTATGGCGGTTCAGTATGACTCATTGATTGATCCGGTGATTATCATGGTTACTTTGCCGCTGGCGTTGATAGGCGCGTTTCTTTTGCTGGCTATCACACGAATGCCTTTTGGAGCGACAGTTTTTCTCGGACTTATTTTATTGGTCGGGATCGTCGTTAATAATGCCATTGTTTTGGTTGAATATATAAACAATCTGCGGAAAGAAAAGAGGCTCGCTGTTTATGACGCTGTGATTGAAGGCTCGTCGCTCAGGGTACGGCCTATTTTAATGACAAGCATCACAACCATTATTGGATTATCACCGCTTGTCTTCGGCTGGGGTGAAGGGCTGGAAATGTTACGGCCTTTGGCTATTACTGTTGTGGGCGGGTTATCGGTTTCTATGTTGCTGACGCTATTTATGATCCCATGCGTTTATACAGTTTTTCATAAGGCAAGATTATGATATTGATCAAGTTGTTTCTTACATTCTAAAGTGGGCCTTTTTACCATTGGCAGCGGTTATTCCATGTTAGTCTTAGCGCAAAGGTATGTAGTGGAGTCATACCATTGGCTGACTATCCAGGAATTCACCGATTTAACAGCTATGTCTGAAATTACTCCCGGACCGATTATGGTCAATCTTGCCACTTATGTCGGGACAAAAGTTGCCGGTATAAAAGGAGCTATCTTCTCAACCTTAGGCCTTATTGTAATACCTTTTCTTGCATTATATATTATTGCTTTGAAATATTCCCAATTTAAAGACTACCCTGTTATTCAGAATCTCCTTAAAGTTATCAGGCCGATGGCCATAGGATTTATCACCGTGGCAATTCTGAAATTATTTAAAACTTCGATTACAGATTTAAAGACCGCTTTCGTCGCTATTGCCGTGATTTTGTTGACTTATGTATTTAAAGTCAATCCCATCTTTATTGTAACTGGAGGAATAGTTTTTGGTTTACTTGTTAAATAATTCTTAGCTCCCAGCAGTTATAGTCGGGCGTCATGGATACCATATAAGCCCTGGCACTCTCTATCCAATCTTGCACCGGCTTCTTAATGACGGCTATGTTGCTTTAAAAGAGAAAAACGTGGGTGGAAAAATAAGAAAGTATTACCGCATAACTCGAAAAGGCAAGAAAGCCCTGAAGGAATGCAAAGAAAAAATCCGAGAATTAGTGGATGAAGTCGTAAAGGAAAAATAAGATGCAAAAAAAGAAATTAGATAGAAATATATTTACCCTTGGCTTAGTCAGCCTATTTACTGATATCTCAAGCCAGATGATATACCCGTTGCTTCCCATATTCTTATCCAGTGTCTTGGGTATGGGGATAGCATTTATCGGCTTACTTGAGGGAATAGCTGAAGCTACTGCCAGTATATTAAAAGTGTTTTCCGGCTGGTATTCAGATAAGTTAAGAAAGCGCAAAGCAATAGTGTTTTTAGGCTATAGCTTATCAACCGTAGGCAAACCTTTTCTCTATCTGGCAACAGCCGGTTGGCATGTATTGGTAGTTCGCTTTATCGATAGAGCCGGCAAAGGAATACGCACATCCCCCAGAGACGCGCTTGTCGCGGATTCAAGCCTGCCTGAACAACGAGGTAAAGCATTTGGCATACAGCGGGCGATGGATAGAATAGGTGCTTTCCTGGGCCCCTTGGTTGCTTTTGCCATTCTACCGGCCTTAAACAACAACCTGCGGCTGCTATTTTTGCTTGCCTTTTTCCCTGCCCTTATAGCTGTACTTACTATAATTTTCTTTTTAAAAGAGAAACAACATATTCAGGATCCCTCCAAGCAAATAAAATCCATCTCATTAAAACATTTCAGTAGAGATTTCAAATCCTTCGTTTTGATATTGGCTATATTTACTCTGGGCAATTCCAGCGATGCCTTCTTAATTTTAAGAGCAAAAGATTTAGGGGTAAAAATAGTACTTATACCTATCCTTTGGCTTGTGTATAATTTCGTCAGCTCTGCCTCGTCAATTCCCTTAGGCCATCTATCAGACAAAATAGGCAGGAGAAAAGCTACGCTTCTGGGATTTTCTGTTTACGGAGCAGTTTATTTAGGATTTGCTTTTTCTAATACGCAGAGTCTTATCTGGATTTTTATGGCTCTTTATGGCGTATATTACGGATTGAGCGAAGGTGTACTGCGGGCATACGTCGCCGATTTAGTAGAAGATAAGTCAGTCTTGGCAAGCGCGTATGGGATTTATCATACCGTAGTAGGTCTATGCATGTTTCCGGCAAGCCTGATTATGGGGATTTTGTGGCAGCAGTATAGCCCCACCGTCGCTTTTGGCTTTGGAGCCTCTCTTTCTCTTGTAGCAGCCATCCTTTTATCTATCTTTATCAAAAAATAAAGCAGGTTTTAAAAGAAAACTTGACATGGCAGATGCGTGTTAGTATAATAGTTGCGAAATATATAAACTATGAAACAGATATAAGGAGGTGCGGGAATGGATAAAGAGATGGAAGAGAAAATGTACGAGATGCATGCGGAAGTCTGTAAAAGCATGGCGAATCCCACTCGTTTAAGAATTATGAATTTGCTACGCGAAGGGGAAAAATCAGTTGAGGAATTACGAGAAAAGTTGAAATTGCCCAAAGCAAATCTTTCTCAGCACCTTAGCATATTGCGCCAACGTAGAATTGTTTCTACCCGAAGAGCGGGCTTAAATATTTATTACAAAGTTGCCAATCCAAAGATGATTAAGGCCTGCGATATTTTACGGGAGGTACTTCTTGAACAGCTCTATGAAGGTGAAAGATTGGCGCGGGGCGTAGCCAAGAAAAAATAATATTAAGGAGGCAATCGATGTTGCAGAAATTAACCGAAATAGTTACCAGATTTCCGAAAACAACAATAATCATCATTCTTGTCGCCACAATCTTCTTTGCCATACAGTTTCCCAAAATAAAGATAGATACCGACCCGGAGAACATGCTTGAAGAGAATCAACCGGATAGGGTTTTTTATGACAAAATCAAGAAAGAATTCGGCATACATGGCCTTTTGGTCGTAGGCATTGTTGATGAGAATGGTATCTTTAATCCGGACACGTTAAGAAGAATCGCTAAGGTAACAGATGATATTTTGAGAATTAAAGGCGTAATTATCGAGGATGTGGTAAGCTTGCGCACATCAGATAACGTGACTTCGGAAGACGGCACACTCATAGTAAAGCGTTTCATGGAAGAACTTCCTCAAAATCAGCAAGATTTAGAAAACCTTAAAAATGCTCTTTACGATAATTCCTTTTTCGTAGATAAAATTATCTCACGTGACGGAAAAGCCACTTCTATTTATATTCCTATTGGGAAAAAAGACCAAAGTTACCGTGTATCGAAAGAAATTGAGAAAATCCTTAAAAAAGAATTAACTACCAGACAAAAATATTATTTAGCCGGTTTACCCATTGCTGAAGACACATTTGGCAACGAGATGTTTGTCCAGATGGGTATTACCGCGCCCCTGACCGGCTTTTTTATAATGATACTTCTCTTTCTTCTTTTCAGAAAAGGCATATTTCTCATCCCGCCGATGACGGACGCAATGTTAGCGGTATGCTGGGCTATGGGGCTTTTAATCGGTATGGGGTTTACAGTCCATATCATGAGCTCAATGATACCTATATTTCTTATGCCCATTGCCTTATTGGACGATATCCATATATTGAGTGATTTTTTTGACCGCTATCCTGCTATTAAGGATAGAAGAAAAACAATAATTGCCACGATGAAGGACCTCTATCGGCCCATGTTTTTTACCTCCATTACTTCAGCAGTAGGCTTTGGATCATTGGCCTTAGCGGATATACCGCCGGTAAGGGTGTTCGGCCTTTTTGTTGCCTTCGGCATAATGGCTGCATGGTTATTTTCCCACACTATAGTCCCTGCCATAATAATGCTCATGAACGAAGAAAAATTGGCGGCATTTCTGGAAAAAAGACATGAAAAGGTGTCATTTTTAGATAGAATACTCAAAAGACTTGGCGCTTTTGCTTTTATGAGGAGCAAAATTATCCTTTTAGGAGCGGCAATACTATTGGTTGTAGGCATAATCGGAATTAAACAAATCCGTATCAACGACAATCCGGTAAAGTGGTTTAAGCCAAATCATAAAATACGGATTGCGAACAATGCCATGAACAATTTCTTTGGCGGGACCTACATGGCGTATTTAGCAGTTGAAGGCAATAATGAAGACGCGATCAAGCGGCCGGAAGTCATGTCTTACATAGATAATCTACAAGAATCTCTCGGGAAATCGGCCATTGTAGGAAAGACTTCTTCGATAGCGGATATCGTAAAGAGGATAAATTATGTCCTTCACGATGAAAATAAATCATTTAATGTCATTCCCAAAAATCAGGATGAAATCGGACAGTATCTTTTCCTGTTTTCAATGACAGGTGACCCTAATGATTTGGATAATTTCATTGATTATGGATCCGAGAAGGCGAACATCTGGGTACAGATGAAAGGCGGAGAAAATATCCAAATGCGTCAGGTTGAAGAATCCACCAATGATTTTATAGAGAAAAACCCGCCTCCTATCGGCATAACTATCAGATGGTCGGGCCTCACCTATATCAATAAAGTCTGGCAGAACCTTATGGTCTTCGGCATGCTCAAGGCAATACTCGGAAGCTTTTTAGTGGTATTTCTGCTTATGGCCTTTGAATTTCGCTCTATAAGATTGGGGATAATATCAATGCTCCCATTAACTTTTGCTATTATTTCCTCTTATGGATTGATTGGGTTTATGGGTAAAGACTACGATATGCCTATCGCCGTATGCTCCTCCTTAAGTTTAGGCATGGCTATCGACTTTGCCATACACTTCTTACAGCGTTTTAAAGCGGCGTATAAGAAATATAAAAATGTTGAGCAAGCCAATGCTTATATTTTCGGAGAGCCCGCGAAAGCCATAACTAGAAATGCCATTGTGATAACATTCGGCTTTCTGCCTTTATTAGGGGCTACACTTACGCCCTATGTTACTGTAGGCGCATTTTTTGCAACTTTAATGATATTTAGTTTTTTAACCACCATAATGTTGCTTCCGGCTATTATGAGATTATGGGGTGGAAGATTATTTGCAAAAACTGAAGTGGAGGTATAGAGATATGAGGATATCTAAAATATTGTTTTTCTTAAGTTTATCAGTGGCTTTAAACCCGATAGTTACATTGGCGGTTGCCGAAAATAATCTAACCGCCAAAGAGATTATCGCCAAATCTAGGTTGGCCTTTTATTACGCCGGTGACGATGGAAGAGCCAAAATATCAATGGAGCTTATAAATAAAGCCGGGCAGAAGAGGATAAGAGAACTTACCATGTTAAGAAAAGATTACGAAGAAGGAGGTGAACAGAAGTATTTTACTTATTTCCACAAGCCATCCGACGTAAAAGACACAACCTTTATGGTCTATAAATATCCTGACCGGGATGATGATAGATGGCTTTTTATTCCCTCGATTAACCTCGTAAAAAGAATCGCCGCTAATGATAAATACGCAAGTTTCGTAGGAAGCGATTTCACCTATGAGGATGTGTCCGGCAGAAAACCCGATGAGGATAATCACACATTATTAAAGGAAGAGAAGCTGAGCGGCAAGGATTGTTTTGTTATCGAAAGCATTCCAAAAGGTTCATCTGAATACACAAAAAGGATATCTTGGATTGACGAGGCGAATTTCCTGCCTTTAAAAGAAGAATTTTATGATAAGCAGAATGAACTCTACCGGCAATTTGAGGCACAGGAAACAAAAGATATAAACGGTATTTTAACAGTAACAAAAAGGGTAATGAAAAACATCAAGACTGGCCACAGGACAGAAGTTGTTTTTCAGGATATTGAATATAATTTAGGGATAGAAGACAGTATCTTTTCTGAGCGATATTTAAGGAGGCCGCCTTTGGAATGGATAAGATAAAAATATTATTGCTCATAATCGCCTCTCTTATTTTTATTCCTATGGCTAATGCTTCCGAATTATCTTTACATGGTTTCTTACAGACAAATTATTCGGTTAGAGTGAATGATGATAACCCACAGGGAGCAAAACAGGGAAATCTAATCTTAGGAGAAGAAAGAGCGCAGCTTAAGGCATCATTCTACCCACAAAAAAGTAAAATAGGAGCATTTGTAAAATCTGATTTTTACCATGATTGGGTAGAAGAAGATTGGGCCTTTGATTTCCGGGAAGGATATCTTGATTTAATGGATGATAAATTTGGCTTAAGAGTCGGCCGCCAAATATACACCTGGGGAGTGGGAGACCTTCTTTTTATAAATGACACCTTTCCCAAGGACTGGGAGGCATTTTTCGAGGGAAGGCCGTTAGAATACTTAAAAATAGGAGCGGATAGCTTAAAGCTGGATATTTATTCTGATAAAGTTTGCGCCGAGGCTGTTGTTATGCCATTTTTCGAACCGGACGACCTTCCTTCGGTAGGAAGATTTCATTTTTTTGATCCATACCCAAATATACCAAATAGAGAGCTTGAAAAACCGGATTCCGCCTTTGAAAAATTTGGGAACATGGAGTATGCCTTAAGGCTTTATCGTTATATCGGAGATTTTGATGTTTCAGCCTATGCTTATAAGGGCTTTTTCAGGTCACCCGGGATGAAGGCGGATAATTTTAATTCCCCTTCTGTTATTTCTCTTTTCTATCCGGAATTAGCCGTCTATGGCTTAAGCGCACAACGAAGCGCCTTAGGAGGTGTTGTAAGCACAGAATATGGTTATTATGACTCTTTGGATGATAAGAGCGGTAATGACCCGGGTATTAATAATTCACAGTCACGCTTTCTTATCGGATATCAGAAGGCATTCCCTGATGATTTTACTGTTGGAATACAATATTACGGCGAATTAATGCATCAATATAGTCAGTATGAGGATAATCTCCCCTCCGCATCCGCTAAAAGAAAAGAGCTGCATCAATATATTACTTTAAGGCTTACAAAACTATTCAAATACCAGACCGTGAAGCTTTCGTTATTTACCTTTTATAGCCCGGATGAAGAAGATTTTTTAATAATTCCTGAGGCAAGTTATAATTTCACCGATAATCTCCTTGGCATCATAGGTATGAACATTTTTGCCGGAGCCGAAGACGATACCACATTTGGACAGCATAAAAAAGACAGTAATATTTATGTAACGGTGAGATATAGTTTTTAACGCCTGCCTGACAGCAGGCAGGGAGGTGATAAAAATGACACTAGAGAGAGCTTTAAGAGGAATTGCAGGATTTTTCATTTTGACAAGTCTCGTATTAGCTTATTTGGTCAGCCCAAAGTGGCTGTGGTTTACTGCCTTTGTTGGTTTTAGTCTCTTTCAGTCCGCATTTACGAATTGGTGTCCCATGATGTGGATTTTAAGAAAGTTTAGGGTGAGGGATAATTGAAATGGCTGATTTTAAGCAGATTGATGAAGCACGGAGATTATTGGGATTAGGGGAAGACGCCAGTTTAGAAGAAATAAAAGATGCTTACCGCAATCTTGCCCTAAAATACCATCCTGATAGATGCAAAGAGAAGGATAAAAGATTATGCGAAGAGAAATTCAAGCATATAACACACGCAAAAGATATAATCTCGAATTATTGCGCAAACTACAGATTTTCTTTCAAGGAGTCCGACGTAAAGAAAAATACCATGGATAGAGAAATTTATGAGCACCTCAAACGGTTTTACGACGGCTGGTTTGGAGACTTGGGGTTATGAAGAGCGTCTTTGACCGCTATGCGCAAAAATATGACGCCTGGTATGACAGAAATAAATTCGCCTATTTATCTGAATTAGAAGCCCTTAAAAAAGCAGTGCCGAAAAGAGGTAAAGGATTAGAAATCGGCGTAGGCACAGGCAGGTTTGCAGCTCCCTTAAACGTAGGAACCGGCGTTGACCCTTCAAAGAAGATGATTGAGATTGCAAGACAAAGAGGCATAGATGCACGCTTAGGTTATGGCGAACGCCTCCCATTCAGAAATTCAACCTTTGATTATGCGACGATTATTATTACCCTGTGTTTCGTTAAAGACCAATTAAAAGTTTTAAGGGAAGCCCGTAGAGTTTTGAAGAAAAACGGTAAAATTATTACCGCCATTATAGATAAGGAAAGCTTTTTAGGTAAATTTTATCAGCGGAAGAGAAGCGTATTCTATAAGCAAGCGAAATTTTTCAGCATCAAAGAGATCACTCATCTGCTTAACAAAGCAGGGTTTAATAAGCTGTCTTATTATCAGACATTATTTAAGATGCCGGATAAAATAAAAGCAATCGAGAAACCAAAAACTGGTTTCGGCAAAGGCAGTTTTGTGGTAATATTGGCAAAGAGGAGTAACTAGAACATATGAAAATCAGAGACAGCGGTATGCCCGAAAAAGAGATGTGGGAAAACTTCTTTAATCCGCAGGCGGCCCTTAGGATTATGGGTCTCGATAAAGATGTATCTAATGCCGTGGAATTCGGATGCGGTTACGGTACGTTTACCATTCCTGCCGCCAAGATGATTTCCGGCAAGTTATTCGCATTTGATATCGAACCGGAGATGATCGAAATGACAAAGTATGAGGCGGTTAAAATCGGCGTTATGAATCTGAAAGTCGGCTTACGTGATTTCATGGCGGATGGGACCGGTTTACCGTCCGAAAGCGTGGATTATGCGATGCTGTTCAATATCCTGCATCTTGAAAATCCTGTCAGCTTATTGCGTGAAGCAAACAGGATTTTAGTGGAAGGCGGCAAGGCGGGCATCATTCACTGGAATTACGATCTGTCAACGCCTCGCGGGCCCTCGATGGATATTCGGCCAAAACCTGAAGATTGTATAAAATGGGCGAAAAGCGCTGGGTTCAGCAGTCCTGCCCGATGCGATTTAAAGCCGTATCATTAGGGCATCGTTTTAACAAAAACGGAGGTTTTAAGATGAAGATCGGGGTTATCATTTCGAGTAACGACGCTGAAACCTGCTGGAATGCTCTGCGTTACGGCAATTTCGCCCTTGGGCAAGGTGACGAGGTAAAAGTATTTTTCATGGGCAAGGGTGTGGAGTATCAGAAAGTGAGCACGGATAAGTTCAACACGATTGAACAAGCAGAGAAATTTATGCAATCCGGCGGCAAGATCTACGCTTGTAGCAGTTGCATAAAGTCAAGGGAACAAGATGGCTCTGAAATGTGCCCGATTTCAACAATGAAAGACATGTATGATATTGTTAAGGAATCCGATAAGGTAGTAACGTTCTAAAAATGAAGAGACCCATTAAGATTAAGCCGATAGGTATTATCCATACGCCGTATAAAGAGCTGAAAAGGCATTCCTATTCAAGGAAAATTTGAGAAGGGCGTTAGGGGGACAATTAGACTATTCCCGGAATATCAGGCAGGGCTAAAGGACATTGAAGGTTTTTCGCACATTATTTTAATCTATTATTTCGATAGATCTAAAGAAGAGAAGCTTGCAGGGAGGCCGTTTCTTGAAGATGAAATGCATGGCATATTTGCAATCAGGAGTCCTCATAGACCGAATCACATCGGATTTTCTATCGTAAAACTGGAAGAGGTCAAAGGCAATACCGTAACATTTTCCGAAGTCGATATTTTAGACGGCACTCCGCTTCTGGATATCAAGCCCTACGTGAAGCACTTCGACAGCCGGGATAAGGTCAAAAACGGCTGGATCGGTAAACACTTCAAAACCGGCAAAATCCCCAAGCGTACGAGGTTATAGAACACTTGCTCTATATCATCGAACGCCTTGTCACAAAAACTATATACTTTTTTTGACAAATCGGCTTTCCGCAATGATCTTGTTGACACAGCAATTTACCTTGACTTTACTAACAATAGTGACAAAATGTCCATTAATAGGAAATGTCCACTATTTAGTGGACATTTAGATACAGTGGACATTTAGCAAAAAGGAGTAACCACAATGAAAATACTTTTAAGTGACAAAGCTACCATAATGATACGTGCCATGTTATCTCAACCAGATAGGAAATGGGTTGCTAGAGACTTTGAGAGAGAGTATGGGGTAGGCCGCGC
>Ga0210051_1004858_pt1 | contig 13023 bp, 10 predicted proteins | sample CryGey092014_all_FD_185464 | JGI IMG/M metagenome (GOLD analysis project Ga0210051, IMG submission 185464) | Groundwater microbial communities from aquifer - Crystal Geyser CG23_combo_of_CG06-09_8/20/14_all (SPAdes) (version 2) | ecosystem: Environmental > Aquatic > Deep subsurface > Groundwater...
AAAAATTCTTATCTTTAGCATTGATTTTAAATTTATTTAATTTATAATAGAATGGGATATATCAATTTTGACAAGAGCCAGCTTATTAATCTCGAATATTCTTTAAATAAAGAATTGATTCGTTCCAATAGATCAGGTTCTTATGCTAGTACAACAATTATAGGTTGTAATACGCGTAAATATCACGGATTGCTCATAAGCCAACAACCTAACCTCGATGGAGATTATCATGTATTATTATCAAATTTCGATGTTACAGTTATACAAAGAGAGGCTGAATTCAATTTAGGTATTCATAAGTTTCCTGGTTTAGGCGTTTATAATCCTAAAGGTCATAAATACGTTAGAGACTTTGTAACAGAGCCTATTCCTTTGCTTACTTATCAAGTAGGAGGTGTTGTGCTAACAAGAGAAATTTTACTAGCACAAGAAGATGATAGAGTGCTTATTCGTTACACATTGGTTGAAGCGCATTCGCCAACAAGGCTGAGGTTTAAACCTTATATGGCATACCGAAACTATCATACGCTTAGCAAAGCTAATACATATGTAGAAAACAGATACGAGCATATTAAAAATGGAATAAAAACAAGAATGTATAACGGCTATCCATTTCTAAACTTCCAGTATTCTAAGCATATTGAATATACACATGCCCCTAATTGGTATTATAATATTGAATATTTAGAAGAACAGGAAAGAGGTTACGATTATAAAGAAGACCTTTATGTACCTGGTTTTTTTGAAGTTGATATTGAAAAAGGTGAAAGCATTGTGGTATCAATTGGTACAGAGGAAACGAATCCCCTTAAACTTACTAAATTATTTAATAATGAAGTAAAAGAAAGGGTTCCAAGAGATAGTTTTGAAAATTGCTTACGTAACTCAGCAGAACAGTTTATTGTAAAAAAAGGAAAAAAAATTGAAATAATAGCTGGGTTTCCTTGGTTTGGTAGATGGGGACGCGACACATTTATTTCATTACCTGGATTAACATTATCAACCGATAAACCCAAAATATGCAAAGCCGTTATTGATACGATGATTGATGACCTTAATGGTCCTCTTTTCCCTAATATGGGAAGTGGTAACAATGCGGTATTAAATTCAGTAGATGCGCCTTTATGGTTTTTCTGGGCATTGCAGCAATATGCAGAATATACTGGAACTAAAAAGAAAATTTGGAAGGAATATGGCGATAAAATGAAGCTTATACTCAACGGGTATAGAATAGGCACTTCTTTTAACATTAAAATGCTGGAAAACGGATTGATTTATGCTGGTGAACAAGGAAAAGCACTCACTTGGATGGATGCTGTGGTTTTTGGTAAACCCGTTACCCCACGTATTGGAATGTGTGTTGAAATAAATGCTTTATGGTATAATGCTATTATGTTTAGTATTGAAATGGCACATTGTGCGCATGATGAAGATTTTGTTAACCAATGGGAAGATGTTTCTAAAGAAATACCTATCTCTTTTAAGGAAACGTTTTGGAGTAAAGACAAATGTTATCTTGCCGATTATGTATGTGGCGATTATAAAGATTGGTCCATTAGACCAAATCAGATAATAGCAACTTCATTGCCTTATAGTCCAATTAGTGAACCAATTAGGAAGTCAGTTATAGATTTGGTGATGCAGTATCTTGTTACACCTAGAGGTTTAAGAACACTGGCGCCTCAACATCCAGATTATAAAGGAAATTATTATGGAGATCAGCCAACGAGAGACAACGCTTATCATCAAGGAACTGTATGGCCTTGGTTAATGGGGCATTTCGTTGAAGGTTATCTTAGAATTATAGGGAAAAGCGGTTTGTCTTATGTAAAAACACTATACGAAGGTTTTGAATCAGTGATTAAAGAACATGGAATAGGGACTATTTCAGAAATATATGATGGAGATCCACCTCACAAAGCAGGCGGTGCAATTTCGCAAGCTTGGAGTGTTGCTGAATTATTGAGAATAAAAACGTTAATTAACAAATACGATAGGTAAACTAAAATTTCACAAAATAATAACAGATGAAAATATTGATGTTTGGTTGGGAATTTCCACCACATATTACAGGAGGGCTTGGTACTGCTTGCTGGGGAATGACCAAAGGTTTACTGAGGCAAGGAGTAGAAGTTATTTTTATTGTCCCAAAAGCTTATGGAGACGAATATCAAGAAAATGTGCGATTAATCAATGCAAGTGATATTACCATCAACTTTAGAGATGCAATTTATCAGGAATACTGGAATATGATTACGTTTATGGAAATAGGCTCCAACCTTATTCCTTATGTATCTCCCGAAGAGTTTACTAACATTGTTAATCAAACAGAGCATGGTACTATTCAATCAGATGATAGTATTTTTTCATCTCGTTTTGAGTTTTCTGGTAAGTATGGCAAAGATTTGATGCAAGAGGTGTCGCGTTATGCAATGGTAGCAGCAACATTAGCAGCAAGTCAGCAGTTTGATGTTATTCACGCTCACGATTGGCTCACTTATCCTGCTGGTATTGCCGCAAAGAAAATAAGCGGAAAACCATTAGTTGTTCACATGCATGCTACTGAATTTGACCGTTCGGGCGAAAACATTAATCCAAATGTATTTGATATTGAGAAAAAGGGAATGGAAGCAGCAGATAAAGTGATAACTGTTAGCAATTTAACACGGCAAATAGTTATTGATCGTTATGGAATAGAGCCAAATAAAGTAGTAACCGTTTATAATGCCGTAGAACCTATAGAATATGATGATATTTTAAAAAATGAACAGAAATTTGTAAAAGAGAAAATTGTTACTTTTTTGGGGAGGGTTACTTTTCAGAAAGGACCTGATTATTTTGTTGAAGCTGCATATAAAGTTTTACAAAAGGATAGTAATGTTCGTTTTGTAATGGCAGGTCAAGGTGATATGCTTTATAGAATGATTAAACGGGTTGCACAATTGAAAATTGCCACAAAGTTTCACTTTACAGGATTCTTAAAAGGAGATGATGTAGATAAAATGTTTGCAATGAGTGATGTGTATGTGATGCCTTCTGTTTCGGAACCTTTTGGTATTTCACCTCTCGAAGCTATACGTTCTAATGTTCCCGTAATAATTTCTAAACAATCTGGCGTTGCTGAAGTTCTAAGACACGCTCTAAAAGTAGATTTTTGGGATATTGATGCTATAGCGGATGCAATATATGGGCTTTTACATTATAATGCACTCTCTCGTATGTTTGTCCGCTTTGGAAAAGAGGAAGTGGATAATATGAAATGGGAAAATGCAGCCTATAAAATTAAAGAAGTTTATTTATCTTTATTGAAATAATTATTAACCAATAATACCATACAAAATGAGATCAATCTGTTTTTATTTTCAAGTACACCAACCGTTTCGTTTAAGAACTTATCGTTTTTTTGATATAGGCTCAAACCATCATTATTTTGATGATTATGCAAACAGAACTATACTACGCAAAGTCGCTGACAAATGCTACTTGCCAACAAATCAAACAATGCTTGACCTTATAAATGAATATGGCTCTGCATTTAAAATTAGTTATTCTCTTTCTGGTACTGTAATTGATCAGTTTGAAATGTATGCACCTGACGTTTTAGATAGCTTTATACGTTTAGCTGATACTGGTTGTGTTGAATTTATTGCTGAAACTTATGCACACTCTCTTTCTGCGCTTAAGAGTAAAGAAGAATTTACAAGTCAAGTGAATGCACAAGTTAAAAAGATTCAGCATCATTTTGGTCAAACTCCTAAAACATTTAGAAATACTGAGTTAATATATTCGGATGGAATAGGCTCAATGGTTGCTGATATGGGTTTTAAGACGATGATAACCGAAGGCGCCAAGCATGTGTTGGGGTGGAAGAGTCCAAACTTTATGTATTGCAATGCCATTAATCCCAAATTGAAATTATTACTTAAAAATTTCCAGCTAAGTGATGATATTGCTTTTCGATTTTCTCAACGTTCTTGGAGCGAATGGCCTCTTACAACTGAAAAATATGTAAATTGGCTAAATCAGGTTGATTCAAAGCAGGAGGTCATTAATTTATTTATGGATTATGAAACTTTCGGTGAACATCAGTGGGCTGATAGTGGTATATTTGAATTTCTAAGAGCTTTACCTCAAAGAGTATACACAAATTCTAATTACAGCTTTAAAACGCCCTCTGAAGTATCTGAATTGCTTCAACCTGTTTCACCTATTCAAGTTCCTACTCCAATTTCGTGGGCTGACGAAGAGCGTGATTTAACGGCATGGTTAGGCAATGAGCTTCAGGATGAAGCTTTCTATCGTTTATATGAATTTGAAGAGAAAGTTAAATGCTGTAAAGATGAACAGATTCTTAAAGATTGGAAATATCTTCAAACCAGCGACCATTTTTATTATATGTGCACCAAATGGTTTTCTGACGGGGATGTTCATAAATACTTTAATCCGTATAATACTCCTTATGAGGCTTTTATTAATTATATGAATGCACTCTCTGATTTTATTATAAGAATTGAAGATGCTTGCAAACCAGCCTCTGTTATTCCTCAAAATTTCAATAAAGAGGTTGAGCAAAAGACTATTTCAACTGAAAATAAATTAGTCGTTCCTAAAAAGAAACCAATACCTGTTAGGAAAAATGCAACTATTTCTAAACTTTCTCCCAAAAGACCCTTGAAGGCAGAGAAGAAAGTTTTAATAAAGGAAAACCAAATAGTGAGAAAAAAGTCTGAGCCCATTGTAAAGGCTAAAAAACCAATTAATAAGGCTAAGATTGGAAACACTGTAACTGATAACAAGGCAACCATTGATAAGATTGATAAATTAGCCTTAAAACCATTGAAAACAATTCAAAAACCAAGTATTAAAACTAAAAAACCTTTAGTTAGCAAGACTAAGACAATTGCAAAAGCAAAAAAGCCAGTTTCTAAAGTTAAATCTGACGAAGTTGCAGTTGATAACCTAACTAAAGATAATAGTATTAAAAAGGTAAAAGTTAAATCAAATCCTTTAAAAACAGTAAATAATATTGAGGCAAAAACTAAAAAACCCTTAATTAGAAAGCCTAAAACTGTTTTAAAAGCAAATACTGCAACAAAAAAAGAAAAAACAGTGAAAGTTATTGCTAAACCAATCAAGGTTAATAAAAATATTGGTGAAAAAGCAGAAATTGCTACTGCCAAAAAGAAAACAAAAAAAGCAAAAAAGCAGAAAATTATTAAAGAAAAGAAAGAAAAATAATTTTTTTAACTAATCCATTTTTTATTTTCCAAAACGGGGATGGTAATCAATAATATTTTGTCTGATAAATTCTCTGTTTAGGTGCGTATATATTTCAGTGGTCGTTATTGACTCATGCCCAAGCATTTCTTGTACGGCACGCAAATCGGCTCCTCCTTCAATTAAATGTGTTGCAAATGAATGCCTGAATGTATGTGGGCTTATTTTCTTTTTTAAACCAATTTTAGCAGCTAATTCCTTGATAATAATAAAAATCATTACTCGTGATAATTTATTTCCACGCTTATTTAAGAAAATATAATCTTCACATCCTTTTTTAATAGAAATATGAACCCTACAATTATCCTTATATAATTTTATTTGTTTTAAAGCAATGCTTCCAATAGGTACTAATCTTTCTTTATCACCTTTACCAATAATTTTAAGAAAGCCTACATCTTCAAATATATTTGAAATTTTAAGGTTTATCAATTCTGAAACGCGTAATCCTGAACTATAAATGGTCTCAAGCATAGCTTTATTTCGTTGACCTTCAGGTTTGCTTAAATCAATGGCATCAATCAATTGGTTTATTTCTTCAACAGAGAGAACATCTGGTAGTTTTCTACTTATTCTTGGCGATTCGAGCAACTCTGATGGATTAGTTTTTACAATATCTTCCATCAGCAAGTATTTGTAAAAAGCTTTAATTCCTGATATAATTCTTGATTGTGTTCTAGGATTAACACCAAGTTCGTTTACCCATTTTATAAAGTTTTGCAGGTGATGCAAATCAATTTCGCTAGGCTGGACTTCACTTTTAGTAAATTCAAGAAATTGAACTAGTTTATCGACGTCATGCAGATAAGCTTCAATAGAGTTATCGGAAAGCGATTTTTCTAATTTTAAATAAGAGTGAAAACCTTGAATATAACTTTGCCACAGCATTTATGCAACTATTTAAAATAAACCAGAAATATTGCCATTTTCATCAATATCAATATTTTCGGCAGCAGGGGTTTCGGGCAAACCTGGCATACGCATAATTTCACCAGTAATTGGAATAATAAAACCAGCTCCTGAAGCAATTTCAATTTCCCTAACTGTAACTACAAAATCTTTGGGTCTGCCCAATAGTTCTGGGTTATCTGATAATGACTTTTGGGTTTTAGCAATACATACGGGCAATTTATCTAAGCCTAAACTATAAACTCTTTTAAGGTCGGCTTTTGCTTTGGAAGTATAATCAATAGCTTCGGCACCATATATTTTTTTTGCAATAGTTTCAATTTTCTTTTCAACAGACCACTCCCAATCGTACATTGGTTTGTATTTAAATTGGCAACTTTCAACTACAGCTGATACTATTTCTGCCAATTTTCTTGCACCTTCGCCACCTTCACCCCATACATTTGCCACTGCAGAGTGCATACCCATTTCTTTGCATTTTTGACGGATGATATTTATTTCTTCATCGGTATCAGTAGCAAATTTATTGATTGCTATTACTGCACATACATTGAATTGTTTGATGTTTTCAATATGTTTTTCTAAGTTTGCCAAACCCTTCTTGAGTGCTTCGGTATTTGGAGTTTTAAGTTCTTTTAAATTAACACCTCCGTGATATTTCAATGCTCTAACAGTTGCTACCAAAACCACAGCCTTAGGAGATAAACCTGAATAACCACATTTTATATCAAAAAACTTTTCAGCACCCAAATCAAACCCAAAACCTGCTTCAGTAACCACATAATTTGAATGAGTAAGCCCCATTCTTGTAGCTATTACAGAATTTGTTCCTTGTGCAATATTTGCAAATGGACCACCATGAATAATGGCAGGTGTTCCTTCAATTGTTTGTACCAAATTTGGCAAAATAGCATCTTTTAAAAGTGCTGCCATTGAACCATTTGCTTTTAAATCGCGAGCAAAAATTGGTTTTTTATCGAAGGTATAGCCAACAAAAATATTGCCGAGTTTTTCTTTAAGGTCTTTTAAATCATTTGCTAAACATAAAGTAGCCATTACTTCAGAGGCGGCAGTAATATCAAAACCTGTTTCACGAGGAATACCTGAGGTTTTGCCACCTAAACCCACAATAATCTTACGTATTGAACGATCGTTCATATCCATCACTCTTTTCCAAGTTACGGTACGTGGGTCAAGTCCAATATTATTGTTTTTGTTTTGGATATTATTATCAATGAGTGCTGCTAATAAGTTGTGAGCCTTTTCAATGGCTGAAAAGTCGCCAGTAAAATGCAAGTTAATGTCTTCCATTGGTAAAACTTGCGAATAACCTCCGCCGGTTGCTCCACCTTTGATGCCAAATACAGGACCAAGCGATGGTTCTCGCAATACTACAATGGTTTTCTTTCCAATTTTATTTAAACCTTGGGCTAAACCAATAGACATTGTTGTTTTTCCTTCCCCAGCTGGAGTGGGCGATATGGCAGAAACTAAAATTAAGTTGTTTTTTTTAACTTTTTCTTTGTCAATTAGCGATAATGGCAGCTTTGCAATGTATTTACCATACAATTTTAAATCATCTTGTTGTATGCCAATTTGTGATGCAATGGCAGTTATAGGTTGCATTTTAGCTTCCTTTGCGATTTCTATATCTGATTTCATGGGCATTTTATTATTTTTTACTTTAGTGTTATTAGAATAACCTATGTCAATAAAATTTAAAAAGCAAAAAACCAAATAAGGTCAGAGATGTAGAATATGAAAGCTATTTTATCTTAGGAAGATTAATCATCTCTTTGATAATGAAACCGTTTTTATATTCTTTGGATATCAAGTCTTGAAATCGCTCTGCATCGAGTCTTGTTCTAAAATCACCAACTTTAACTTTATAGTTTGGTTCTTGATAAACAATGTAAGCCTCTACATCTGGATATTCAGCCATTAACTGTGATTTTATACTATATGCTTTGCTTTTTGAATTGTTGCCAGAGTCAAAGAAAACATTAATACGGTAACCTATAATACCAGATTGATTTTTATTAAATGATTTATGCTCTTGAAGAAGTTTGTTAATATTTTCGTTTTGAATTATACTTATTTTGCTTGATGTTTGAGAAAAAACAATATAACTATTAAATAGGAAGAATAATATGATTGATGTTTTAACTGATATCTTCATTTTTACAAGGCTACACCTGTCCATGAGTTATATATATCTTTTGGTTGAATTGTTAATACTGGAATTGTAGAATGGTTGACTGTTTCTTGGGCAAATCTGCCTAATATAAAACTAAGAGGCGAAGATTCTTGTTCTGTCATAATTGCGATTAAATCTGCTCCAATTTTTTCAGCATATTCAATGGTTTTAATTGGGTTTTTATCGCCTTTCAATGATTCAATAGTATATTTTATGTTGTTTTTTTTAAGTTGTTCGGCAATTTGGTTAGTATAGCTTTCAACTTTTACCAAAGACTCTTTATTTTCCGAATGATACAAAGATAGTAAGTGAATTTCTGAATCTAGAGCCTTTGCAAGTTCAGCTGTAAATGGAACTTTTTGTCTAGTTTCAATTGAATCATCAATAGGTAGGACAATTTTCTTAATGGTGGTTCTTACATTGAAGCTGTTTCGTATGGTAATAACAGGGCAATCTGATGCTGATACAATCTTATTAGCATTGCTGCCAATCCAATATTTTTCAAAGCCAGAAACTCCGTGAGTTCCACTAACAATTAAGCCAGCTTCCGAATATTTTGCAAGATTTATGATTTCTTTATATACCTTTCCTGCTAATACTTTAAAACTTAGCTTTCCTTTTAGTTTGTTTTTATAATCATAAACTAAACCTTCAAATCGCTTTTTTGCTTCTTCAATAATTGTTTGGTCAACAGAATATAGAGATTCGTTGCTACTTGGCTTTTTAACCCATGCCATTATGATGTTTGCACTGGTTTTATTAGCAATTGTTATTGCGTATTTTAATGCGTTAAGGAATCCTTTTGAAAAATCAATGGCTACAATTATTTCTTTCATGTGTATAATTTTTAAATTTTTGCTTTAATGGCACATGTATTACCTAATAAATAGTAATTTTTTAAACATTTTGATTCTTAATTACAATAAAGCAAATCAAGAATTTTAAAATTTTTTACTAAATTATGAAAATTATCAATACCTTTCGATAAGGTTTGTAAATTTTTTAAAATACAAATGTACCAATTATTAAATCACCGTAAATTAAATCCTTATACTTTAAAATATTTTTATACTTTTGTCAACAGCTATATATCAAAACCCTAATTAAGTAAGGTAATGAACACAAATATTGATCCTGATTCCGAAAATCTTACGCCTGCGGAAAAAGAATACGAGAGAGCATTACGACCTGATGATTTTGACAGTTTTACTGGTCAAGAACAAATTGTAGAAAACTTAAAAGTATTTGTGGAAGCTGCAAAAAGACGAGAGGAGGCTTTAGATCACGTATTGTTGCACGGTCCTCCTGGATTAGGCAAAACTACTTTGGCTCATATTATTGCCAATGAAATGGGAGTTGGGATAAAAATAACTTCTGGACCTGTATTAGAAAAACCTGGTGATTTGGCAGGATTGCTTACCAATTTAGAAAAAAATGATATTTTATTTATTGATGAAATTCACCGCTTAAGCAACGTTGTTGAAGAGTATCTCTACTCTGCGATGGAAGATTATAAAATTGATTTAATGATTGAAACAGGACCTAATGCAAGAAGTGTGCAGCTTACACTCAGTCCATTTACATTAATAGGAGCAACTACACGTTCTGGATTGCTTACTTCACCTCTTAGAGCTAGGTTTGGAATAAATTCGAGATTGTCTTATTATGATTCTAAACTTTTAAATAAAATTGTGAAGCGCTCTGCTGGTATTATGAAAGTTTCTTTAACAACAGAGGCGTCTAACGAAATTGCTCGTCGTAGTAGAGGAACCCCTCGTATTGCAAATGCATTATTGAGACGTATCAGAGATTTTGCTCAGATTAAAGGAAATGGTTCTATAGATTTGGCGATTACAAATTATGCACTTTCAGCGTTAAATGTGGATGCCAATGGGTTGGATGAAATGGATAATAAAATTTTAACTACCATTATTGATAAATTTAAAGGTGGTCCGGTTGGTCTTACTACTATTTCAACAGCAGTGGGAGAGGATGCTGGAACTATTGAAGAAGTTTACGAACCTTTTCTTATACAGGAAGGTTACATTATGCGAACACCAAGAGGAAGAGAGGTTACAGAGCTAGCTTATAAACATCTTGGTAAGATTTTGCCTGCAAAGCAAAGAGATTTGTTTGAATAAGGTTTATTTTGACTTTAATGTGATTGTTACATCCGACTCGAGCCTTCCGGTGTAATACTCGCCATTGTAATCGTGAAAGAAGCTTGAATTTAGTATAATTGTGGTATCTTTGTTTTCAAAGAGTCCGTTTTCAGTGCTGTCTATGTCTTCAAATTTAAAATACCAATCGGTAATTAAATCTACATTATCGTATTCGAAATTGAAAGCACCGTTTTCATTGGTGCTTGTGTTTTTGTTTCCCAAATTAGTAATGCTTACTTTGATGTTCTTGATGGGTTGAGAGGTTTGTGCTGATTTTACAATGCCTCTGAAAATATAATCGGCATGGGGTGTTTTGTTATCTTCTGTTTTTTTGCATGAAAAAGCAACTATAACAACGAAAGCCGAAAAGGTTATTAAACTAAAAATAGAAGAATTGTTTTTGAGAATGCTCATTGATTTAATAATACATTAAAGGATGAAACAAAATTAATCATTTTATATTTAATAGTTTGAAACAAATTAAAAGGTAAAGATAAGAAGAAAATTATCCTTGTTAAGAGGAAAATAACCCTTGCTAAGAGGAAAATGATCCTTGCTAAGAGGAAAATGACCCTTGCTAAGAGGAAAATCATCCTTGCTAAGAAGAAAATGACTCTTGCTAAGAGGAAAATGACCCTTGCTAAGAGGAAAATGACCCTTGCTAAGAAGAAAATGATTCTTGCTAAGAGGAAAATGACCCTTGCTAAGAGGAAAATCATCCTTGCTAAGAGGAAAATCATCCTTGCTAAGAGGAAAATGACCCTTGCTAAGAAGAAAATGTTCCTCTTTGAAAAGCATATCATTCTATGTAAGGAGAAAATGAGCCTCTGTAAAAAGCTTATTATTATTGCTAAGAAGAAAATTAACCTTGCAAAGAAAAAAATTGTGAAGCCAATTTAAAACTGTAAAATGTTTTAGAACTAGGGGAAAAAGAGCATTGTTATTTGCAGTGCTTGGAAAGCAAGTCGTTAACTTGTAGATTTCCCATATTTTTGGCTTGGTTCCAATCGTTGCAAGCACTTTTAATATTACCAGATTGAAGATAGGCATTTGCTCTATTGATGTAAAATCCCATATAATTAGGATTTATTTCTATTGCTTTGGTGAAATCGCTTATGGCTTCCTTGTATTTTGATAAAGTAATGTAAATATTTCCCCTATTGTAGAATGCTTCGAAGTAATCTGATTTTAATTGTATGCATTTGGTATAGTCTTGCAAGGCATTGTTTAGGTTGTTTAGCTTTGTATATGCGATAGCTCTATTAAAGTAAAGTTGAATTTCGTTATCATTTATAGTAATGGCTTTAGTATAATCATCTATAGCTCCTTTGATATCATCAAGTTTCAATTTTGTTAAAGCACGATTGTTATAAAACTTAGGGTTTGCAGGATTAATAGATATAGCAGAATCGCAATTGATTAAGGAAGTTTTGAAATCGCTTAAATTATAATAAGCAAGGGCTCTGTTGTAATAAGCTTCGTATTTGTCAGTTCCTTTTTTTTGATGATTTATAACATAGGTGAAATCAGCAATGGCTTTATTGTATTGCTTTATAGAAAGGTAGGCATTGCCTCTGTTGATATAAGCTTGAAAATAATTGATGTTAAGTAATATCGCTTTATTGAAATTAAGTATTGCCGTATTGTAGTCATTGGTTTTATATTTAATAAGGGCATAATTGTTGAATAATGTAGCATTTTGTGAGTTGAGCGTTATAGATTTCTCATAATAGGTGGTAGCTTTGTCGAGATTATTTTCAGAGGCTTCGAAATTACCCAAAGCAAAGTAGCTAAAATAATCATTGGGGTATTTTTCAGCAACATCAGTAAATAAAGTTTTGGTATTTTTCCAAACTACATTTCGATTGAATGAAAAAATGGAGAATAGCATCAATATAATAAAGATAGTAGTTCTGGGAATTGAAGAACGTTTACCTATTTTCTTTATTCTATTATCAATATGATGTTGATAGAAAATGCCCATAATAAAAAACAAGCCAAGGTAAGGCATATAGGTATATCGCTCTGCAACCACTGCATGACCAACAGGCATAAATTGTAATACGATTGATATTGAAAAAAGAAAGAATAACAATCCAAAAATTAATTCCCTTCTATGATTCTTAATTTTAATAACTAATAATATTAACAATGATAATATAAATGGAGCGAGATAATAGATAATTGGCAAGTATGTATTTATTTTTATAGGATAAGGATGCAAGGCAGAAAGATTTATAGGCAAAACCAAATGGAAAATATAGAAAACAATGCCATAAATACCCAAAAGCACTTTATCGAAGATATTAAAAACTACTACGTCATTAACTTTTGTCACATCACCATATTGATAAACTTGAGAATACAAGGTGAGCGCCATAAAAAAAACGGATAATAATGCAAAAGGAATTTTTTCAATTATTATTTTCCAAGTAAATTGCCTCTTAAGATAAAAATCGAGTAATAGAAGTATTGCAG
>Ga0210051_1004863_pt1 | contig 13013 bp, 9 predicted proteins | sample CryGey092014_all_FD_185464 | JGI IMG/M metagenome (GOLD analysis project Ga0210051, IMG submission 185464) | Groundwater microbial communities from aquifer - Crystal Geyser CG23_combo_of_CG06-09_8/20/14_all (SPAdes) (version 2) | ecosystem: Environmental > Aquatic > Deep subsurface > Groundwater ...
TTGACAGACATATTACCCGGTCCAAAGTGGTAAAGAACATTGGTGAAAGAATAATTGAGTTCTTATCCCAAATTGAAGATTATCAAAAGATGCTCTGGGAGAAGAAAAAGTTTGTCTTAAAGACCGATTATGTAATTACTATTGACCGCATACTACCTGCCTGCGCCGATGCTTCGGCAGGCAGGGAAGATTTTTGCAAAGAAATTTTAGAAAATAAGGAACAATTAAAAGAATGGCAAGAACTGGGATTTGGTGTTTCTGGATTGTCATTGCGAGGGACAAAGTCCCGAAGCAATCTTAAACTTCCTGTAGACACAAAGTATTTCAGTGAAGAGTTCAAGGAAAGATTACTTGAAAGGTTAGGAGAGAAAGGAAACATTGACGATTTGCTTGATGGCATTTTAATCAAAAGCGAAAACTGGCAAGCATTGAATCTGATTTTAGAGAAATATAAAGACAAAATTCAGTGTATCTATATTGACCCACCGTTTAATACCGGAACTAACGAGTTTCTTTACAAAAATAAGTATCTTGATTCTTCTTGGATTTCAATGATGTATGACTGCTTAGATTTAGGTAAAAAAGTTTTGAAAGATGACGGAAGCATTTATGTAAGAATTGATTATCATGGGAATCATTATGTAAGAGGTTTGATGGATATGGTTTTTGGAAGTGAAAATTTAAGAAATGAAATAATTGTAAATAGATTTAAAAAACCTTCGGATGCTTTTACCACCGTAACTGAAAATTTTCTTTTTTACTCTAAGACTCAAAAGTTGATATTCAACTTGATTTCGAAACCAAGGGCATGCACTTTTTGTAAACGGCCTTTGGAACCAAGATGGCATCCTATGAGTTCATCTGGAGAAGGAGGTCCTGCAACTATACTTGGGAAATTGCTCTATCCACAAAAAGGAAGACATTGGACATATAGTCAAAATCAGATATTTGAGATGGAAAAACAAGGAAGAATTAGAATCAATGAAAAGTTATCTTATACCGATACTAGAGGGGAAAAAATAATGGGGATACCAGAATATTTAGAGACAGAAGAACAAGCAGTTGATTCAAATTGGACAGATGTGTCAGGATACAAGTTTGGCTCTCTTTTTTCTACAGAGAATGCAGAAGAGGTGATTCAGCGTGTAATTGAGGCATCTTCTAATGAATGTGACTTAGTTTTAGATTATTTTCTCGGTTCTGGTACAACCACCGCAGTAGCACATAAACTTGGCAGAAAATGGATTGGTGTTGAAATGGGAGACCACTTTGAGACAGTAGTTTTACCGAGAATGAAAAATGTTCTGTTTTATGATAAGAGCGGGATTAGTAAAGAAGTAAAAGATTATAAAGGTGGTGGATTTTTCAAATATTATTACCTTGAGCAGTACGAAGATAGTCTGCACAATATAGAATTTCCACAGGAACAAAGAGCACAAAAAATGCTTGACCTATTTTCGGAAGAAGCAAAGAGTGAATATTTGATGAAGTATATGCTTAAGTTTGAGACCGAAGGGAGTCCTTCCCTTTTAAACCTTAAGCAATTTGAAAACCCATTTGAATATAAACTGAAAGTGTTGAGTTTACCCAACACTTTCACCATGAACGGAGTGAAGGGTCTCAAAGGTGGGATTGCTTCGGCTACGCCTCGCAATGACAATATTGTAAATGTAGATTTAGTAGAAACCTTTAATTATCTGATTGGTTTTAAGATTAATAAATATAAATTTATTAAAGATAATGGTAGAAAATATGTGTTTGTATTTGGAGAAAGGAATAATAGAAAGACGGCAATTGTCTGGCGTGCAACTAAAGACATAGACATGGCAAAAGACAAAGAGGTTATTGATAAGAATTTAACCGGCTATAATCCTGATGAGATTTTCATAAACGGGGATAGTTTTGTGAAAGGTTATAAGCCAATAGAAAGTGAATTTAAGGTATTGATGGAGGGATAAACTATGGCAAGTAGATCTTTTGAAGTCAGTGTAAATCCTGAAGTTTTGAAGTGGGCAAGAGAAATCGGCGGTTGGAGTATTGAAGAAATAACCAAAAAGATAAAAACGACAAAAGAAAATTACGAAAAAGTAGAAGCAGGGAGCAAATCGCCAACTTTCAAGCAACTCGAACTCCTTGCTAATTATTTCAAGCGTCCGGTAGCAGTCTTCTTTCTTCAAGAACCACCAGAAGAACCATCTATTGCATCTTCTTTTCGTATCTTACCTAAAAGTGAACAAGAATTCTCAAAAGAATTGAAACTTGCTATTAGAAAAACTCGTTATTATCAGTCCATTGCTAATACCTTATTGAAGGATTTAGGGATGGCTACAAATTCATTAATCTTAAAAAGAAGCATTAATGATAACCCAATAGAAATCGCTAAAGAAGAAAGAAAAAAAATAGGAATCTCTGTAGAAGGACAATACAAATGGCAAAATTCTTATGTAGCTTTTAATTTCTGGAGAGGAAGTATAGAGTCAGAAAATATTCTCATTTTTCAATTTAAGTTTCCAATTAAAGATGCAAGGGGTTATTCATTAATGGATAAAGAACCGCCTGTAATAACAATAAATTCAAGCGATAATATTTTAGCACGAATATTTACTCTGTTCCATGAATACGCCCATATTCTCTTAGGTATTACAGAAATTTATTCAGGGGAAGAAGAAATAAATTTAGATAAGGAAGTGGAAAACTGGTGTGACAGATTTGCTTCTGAATTTTTACTGCCCGAAAAAAATTTGAAAAGAGATAACGATTTTCAAATATATATCAAGACTCGCAGGTTATCTTCTGAAATACTTGATAATTTGTCTAAGAAATTCAGGGTAAGTAAAAAAGCGGTTCTCACCCGGCTAAGAACATTAAATTTAATTGAATATGATGTATATAAAAAGGAACTTGAAACTTTGCAAAAACAGTATATTGAAATTTCCCCAAAAGGTGGCTTCATATCCTCATCTCAAAAATGCCTTCAGGAAAAAGGTAAACAGTTTATATCTTCTGTTTTGCAGGCTAAAGAACGGGGGGTTATAACTACAGCAGATACAATTGAATATTTATCAATAAAACTAAAGCATCTTGATAAAATCCAGGAAGCAATTGCGAGATGATAAAAGATGGATATATATTGCATAGATACCAGTTCACTGATTGAAATGAAAGATAAATATCCGCAAGATGTTACACTGTTTAAAAAAGTATGGAAAAATATGGACAATCTTTGTAAGGAACACAGATTAATTGCTCCAGCGGAGGTCTTAAAAGAAATAGAGCGAGGAGATGATGAATTAAAAAAATGGGCAAAAGGAAAGGAAAAGAAAATTTTTGTAAAACCAGATAAAAAGCAAAGCGAGAAAATGAAAGAAATTCTTGCAAAATATACTTTTTTAGCTAATTCAGAAAAACCAGGACCTAATGCAGACCCCTGGGTAATTACGCTTGCTATTGTAAAAAATGAAGAAAGAAGAGGACAGTTGTTCCCTGATAAATATTTAGTAGTTACAGAAGAATCAAAAACGAGAGAAAACAGAATCCCTTTTGTGTGTAGAATTTATAATATTGAATGCATAAATTTGATAGAACTTTTTAGAAAAGAAGGATGGTAATTTTGACAAATTGTTTTAACAAGAAGGATTATTGATATGAGACTTGAGAAATATCTTATCTTAAATAAATATCTTCTCTCTCTTTTTGGTGTCCATAGTATCTCTGATTTGAGAGAAGAACTTAAAAATAAACAGGAAGGGTTTGATAACGATGGAAGAAGTTTCTTTGTTGATACTTTAATAGGTTTAAAAAATTTAAGAATAGACCCGAACGATCTTCTGCGATACGATGTAGCAATAAAGGAATACTCCGAAAGATTATCTAAACATAGAAGAGAGAACATTGTCTTAAAATATTTTCAATGCTTAGCAGTCCTATTCGCAGAGATTTATCTTGATAGGTATTTCAACCGAAAACAGGAATTGTTATCTGACCTCAATTCTTTTTTAGAAGGTTATAATCAATCCGAAAGAACAGAAACCACTTTTTTTGAAGATAAAGACCTAAAGAAGCTAGCCTACTGGATGGCAACCGGGAGTGGCAAGACCTTGATAATGCACATAAATTACTGGCAGTTTTTAAAGTATAATACTGAACCTTTGGACAACATAATTATGGTAACTCCCAATGAAGGGTTATCAAAACAACACTATAATGAAATGCAAAAGAGTGGAGTTCCCTGCAGATTGTATTCAGAAAATCCTGATAGTTTAACTCTTCACAGGGACGAGGTGTTTATAATTGATATTCATAAGCTTACGGAAGAGAAAAAGGGAGCCGGAGTTAGAGTTGAAACAAGTTATTTTGAAGGACGGAATCTTGTATTTATTGATGAAGGACATAAAGGTCAGGCAACCGAGGAACAAAGATGGAAAAAACTGCGAGAGGATTTGGGCAAATACGGGTTTGTTTTTGAATACAGTGCTACTTTCGGGCAGGTAATAGATGAAAAGAATAAAGAACTACTTGAGGAATATTCTAAAGCAATTCTCTTTGATTATTCTTATAGGTATTTCTACGAAGATGGTTACGGGAAAGATTTTTATGTCTATAATTTGAGAGAAGATAGTTTTACTAAAAATTACAAAGACCTTATCTTGACTGCAAATCTTTTATCTTTTTATGAGCAATCGTTTCTTTATGAGAATTATAGAGATGAATTAAGAGGTTATCTTATAGAAAAGCCTTTATGGGCATTTATTGGGAGCAAAGTATCCGGTGCAGGAGTGAACTCGGATGTTCTGAAAGTAGTTTTATTTTTAAAGAAAGTTATAGAAGATAAGAAGTTTTTAGAACGGATTATAACCAAAATCCTTAATGGAAAATCGGGTTTACATGATCAAAATGGGAATGATATTTTTAAGGATAGATTCCATTATGTAAGAAAAAATGGTTATAAAATAAATGAGATTTACAGAAAATTGTTTAATACAAATGGCGGAACACTTCAACTTTGTGAACTTAAATCAGCAGATGGTGAAATCGGATTAAAAATAGGAGAAGCAGACTATTTCGGAGTCATAAATATAGGAGATGTTTCAAGCTTTAAGAAATTATTGGCAAAAAGTCGTTTTGAAGAAAAGACGGATAGTTTTACTTCTTCACTTTTTGAACGGATAAATGAAAACAATTCAAATATCAATGTCCTCATAGGAGCAAAAAAATTTATTGAAGGATGGGACAGTTGGCGAGTATGTTCCATGGGTCTAATTAATATGGGCAAGGGCGAAGGCCCTCAGATAATACAATTGTTCGGAAGAGGTGTCAGACTTAAAGGAAGGAAGCTGTCTCTTAAAAGGAGCGATGAAAATAAATATCAGATTAAATCACTTGAGACGCTCAACATATTTGGATTAAACGCTGATTATATAAACTCATTTCTTGAAACAATAAGAAAAGAAGAGGTTGAATATGAGGAGCTAGGGCTACCTATGAAGCGGTTGGATGAAACAAAATGGAAGAAGTTATATACTCTTAAGACCGACAAAGACTTTGATTTTACTAATCATTTCATAGAATTTGAAATTGATGAAAACCTTTTAAGAACAATCAAGATTGACATACGGCCAAGAGTCAAACTTGCTCACGGATTGGAATCTGCACAAGGTGAAACAGAAGCAGAGAGGGTGTATTTAGGAGAATACATTGACCTTCTTAATTGGGATAAAATCTATCACAGAATAATTAGTTATAAAATCAGCAGAGGGTTCTTTAATCTAAGGCTTTGCAAGGATGGATTGCCGGAGATAATAAGAAATCATAATTATAAAGTTTATGCTTTCCCTGAACAGGTTTGCCCACAAAGATATCTTGATTTAAATAATCTGGAAGAAATTATTTTAGTGATGTTAAGAAGCTATATTGATAAATTCTATACCTACAAGTTGATGCGGGCCGAGACCAAGCAAATGCAATTTTCTTTTATGGTTAAAGAAGACGATAATTTAACCTATGATCAGTACACTCTAAAAATAGAAATACCAAAGGATAAGAAAGAGAGGCAAAAGAGAAAACAGGAAATAGAAAAGATAAAGAAGCTCTTGAAACAAGTGGATGAGTTGTATCAAAAAGATTTTGATGAAATTCCTACACTGCACTTTGATAGGCATTTATATACTCCTCTGGTGGTATATGATAAGCACAAAGAATTCGTAAAATCAGAACCGGGAAAGCTAAATGATGGAGAAACACGATTCATAAAGGGTTTAAGGGACTACCTTAAGAAAAGTAAAGTGAATGATAGAGAAGTATTTCTTTTGAGAAATCTCTCAAGGAGGGGAATAAAATTTTTTCAAACTTCGGGTTTTTATCCTGACTTCATAATGTGGGCAAGAAAGAATAAAGAGCAGACCGTGGTTTTTATTGACCCTAAAGGCATACGCAATCTCGGTAATTTCAATGATGAGAAAATACAACTTCATAAAACTATAAAAGAGATTGAGGACGAAATTAAATTTGATAAAGAACCTTCTAAGCCAAGACTTGAGTCCTTGATTTTATCAGTATCGAATTACGATGACATAAAAAAGACATTTGGAGAAGGTAATATACAAAAGCATGAGTTTGAAGAACGCCATATTCTATTTATGGAAGACAAAAATTTAATAGATAAGATATTTAAAAATATTGTTTAGTTATCCATGTGGAAGAAAGGAATGGGTGATAAGCAATGGCAAGAAAAGAAAAAGTCATTAAAATCATCGATGGAGACACATTTAAAACAGCAAGTCGAAAGAAATCAAGCATGTAAAGCGATTAAATACATCTTTTTAAATAAAAGGAAAAAGTGAGTATTGCAAAAGAGATTAATGAAATTTTTGAGAAGAACAAAAATAAAATTGAAAGGGATAGCGAAAAATGGATAATGGCTCTAAAGAATGGAGAGAATGCTTTCAATTTAGTAAAAAAAGAGTTTCATCAATGGCATCCTCTCAGATTTTACACATCAGTCACCAAAGCAAAAAGTTGCAAACCCGAGATATCTGTTAGATTTTTTGGCCAGGAAGTTGCAAGTCTTATAGTTGAAGATAAAGATGTATTTTTGGTATTAAAAAATCATAACAAAAAGAACCGAGAATGTTTTAAGTGTTCATTAGAAGACGGTAAATATGCATGGAGAGGGAAAGAATCTAAAGAATTTAGAAAGCATTTTAAAGAAATAAAAGAACCAGAAATTAGAATTCCTGAACATCGAGTGGAGTCAAAGTTTTTAATGGAAATGTGTGAAGGTTCTGGAAAATTCAATATAAAAGGTTTTAAAATTAGGCCTGTTTTAATTGCATGTAAATTTCCTTTGCAGGTCCCGGTTCCAATTTCAGCAAGTACCGGAAACCCAAAATTTAGTAGAGGGAATATTGACATTCTTTCACGGCACAAAGGAAGAGATAATAAAGATAGACTTTGTCTTTGGGAACTAAAAGGGAAAGGTCGATATGGACGCGCAGCATCCCAGGTTTATATATACGCCTATACACTGCTTAAAATTTTACGCCATACAAAGAATGGTGCAGGATGGTATAAAGTATTCGGTTTTAACAGAAACATTCCCGAATCTTTAGAAATCGAATCTGTTGTGGCTATAAGTCAAGAACAAGAAAAAAAATTTAATGAAGAAAAAATCAGACTCGAACGAACTGAGTGTTTCAAAATAGGAAAAGATTCTATCAGGTTGTATATAGCTTTTTATGAAGAAGAACCCAACGGTATTAAATTCAAAAACGATCCTTTTTGCTGAGAACTTATGAAATTCATAATTCATCGTGGAACTCATGAAATTGGAGGCAGTTGCGTAGAGGTATTCAGTGAAAGTGGTAGCCGCATCGTTATTGACATCGGAATGCCCTTGACTGATAAAAATGGAGAGAAATTCGATATAAACAAATATAAGGAACTGACAGGACCTGAACTTGTGGAAAAGAAAATCCTACCTGACATACATGGATTTTATAAGTGGGATAAAGAGCATAAGGTTATTGACGGTTTACTCATTTCCCATCCTCACATAGACCATTATGGTTTTTTAGTCTATTTAAATCCGGAAATCAAATACTATCTTGGAGAAGACGCAAAAAAACTCATAGATATAACTGCTATATTTACACGCGTGAGAGGTTTTATTAAAAACTACCTGGCAATAGAAGACAGAAAGAGTTTTGAGATTGGCGATTTCAAGATAACACCATATTTAGTGGATCATTCCGCATTTGATGCCTATGCCTTTTTGATTGAAGCGGACGGGAAAAAACTCTTTTATTCTGGTGATTTCAGGGGCCACGGCAGAAAAGGTATTCTTTTTAGAAGGTTTCTAAAGATTGGTCCTGATAATGTTGATGTGCTTTTACTTGAAGGTACAATGCTTGGAGGAGGAAGGCAGGTTTGCGAAACCGAAGAAAAGGTTCAGCTAAGAATCCAGAAAATATTAAAAGAACGGAAAAACATTGTTTTCTTCTTTGCATCATCGCAGAATATAGATAGATTAGTATCAGCATATAAAGCCTGCCTTAAAACCGATTCCATTTTCGTCATTGATCTTTATACAGCTTTTATCCTGCATAGACTGAAGAAAGAAACGAGTCACATTCCCCAGTTTGACTGGGACAATATCAGGGTGAAGTTTTTTAAGTCCCACGCAGATTCACTTGCCAGATCAGGAAATAAAGAGTCGCTATATTTATTCAACAGATGCAAGATAGAAATGCCCGAAATAAACGCTAAAAAAGATAACATATTAATGCTTCAGAGAGATAATTCTATTTTTCCATCGGTCCTAAAGCACATAAAGAATATAATGGGTGCAACAATTATATATTCAATATGGGAAGGATATCTGACCGAAAAATTTAAGGAGTTTTGTGCTCAAAAGGGATTGAATATCGAAAAAATACATACAAGCGGACACGCACCAATTGAAACATTAGAGAGATTCAAGGAAAAGATAAAACCTACGATAACAATTCCCATACATACTATGGAACCAAAAAGATACAAAAACTTATTTGGAAGAGTTCATATTCTTGAGGATGGTATGGTCTATGATGTAAATGAAGAGGTTGAAAGAATTGATATGCTCGGTAATTCTATTACAAGAATAACTGATATGGTAGATGATTCTGTCAGGATAAAAGCAAAAAAATCTGATTGGAAAACATTGCCAATGCCTAAGTTAAATACGGAACTTAGATGCGATAAATTCTATACCAACCAGCAAATTGAAAAAATTAATTTGGGGCTTAAGCCAATAATAATGGAAGATAAATGGTTTATTTATCGTGATAAAGAATGGCTTTATATGTATAGAAGCTGGACAGGACATTTAATATATAAAGTGCATTTTGTTCCGGAGGAAAATGGTGAAAGAATTGATAAAATAGTTATAAATCGCGATAAAACACAATATCTATGGCAGGATGATAAAAAGGATTTAGAAACAGTATCAAGATTAATCGATCATCTTATAGTTCTTCCTGTTAAAAACAATACTTTTCTAACGAGGATATACAACAAGGAATAGGCTATAAAATATAAAAAATTAGGAAGGATTTAGAAATGCAATTGAGACAGGAAATTAAACAGGGCTTAAAACAAGAGCAATGGATGAAATTGCAGATGATTCAGTTTATGAAAATTCTGCAAAGAAATATCTGGAATTGTATGAAAAAATAGTTAAGGTGTAGCGGTCCGATGACTCCGAAAGGACGGAGTATACGGACTCTTCGGAGTCCGATGTTAAATCGGATGAAGAAATATATGGATGAATTTATGGGAGAAAAAAATTCATTTATTGAGTTGATTGTAAAAAGAATAGTGGCAGGGACAAGACCAGAAAAAATACTTCTTTTTGGTTCCTATGTTAGAGGGGTACCTACTGAAGATAGCGATCTAGATATTTTGGTGATTGCAGATATCCCGGCGCAAAAAGAAAAGGCAAGCAAGTTTATGGAGAGATTAGAAAGAAGGATAAAAGTTTTACAATTGATCAGGGATATTAACTATCAGGCGCCAATAGATTTAATTGTCTATACGCCGGAAGAATTCAAGCGTGTAAAGCGATTAAATACCTCTTTTATAAAAGAAATATTGAAAAATGGGAGGGTTCTTTATGAAAGAAAAAACCAAAGGGTGGGTTGAACTTGCAAAGAGAGATTTGTATGCCAGTAAAAAATCTAAAGATGATAAATTTATAACCAACATTTCTTGTTTCCATGCACAGCAGGCAATAGAAAAGATTTTAAAAGCAATGCTGGAAGAAAAAGATTTGCCTGTTCCTAAAATTCATGACCTGATTAAACTTTACAAAATTGTTCAGGATTCGTTTAATATAAAATTAAATGAAGAGAATCTGCAGAAGATTTCAGTAGTTTATGTAGAAACTCGTTATCCTTCAGATATCGGACTTTTGCCTTCCGGGTTTCCTTCTGTAGAAGAGGCAAATGAAATATATAATCTTGCAGAGGGAATTTTTGAAGATGTTATTAAGTTTCTGAAGAAAAAATGATTGATAAAAAATTAACAAAATTTAATTAGTACTTTTTGAAAAAGGATGGAATTAAATGATGTCAACACCTCGATGTCCTAAATGTGGGTTTCCAATGGTTATTCGGAGAACAAGAAGAGGGGCCAATGCTGGTGGAAATTTTTATGGATGTTCCAGATATCCCAAATGCAAGGCAACCATTCCTTTTGAGTCTGTAGTTACTGAAGAAGAACCTAAAAAAGAAAGACGCCCTCTAACAGAGACCTTTTTCCCTAGAACACTTCGGGCTAGAGAAAAATTCAAGGATTATCAAGTTAAATTTTTTGAAACAGTAGCAGTTCCTGAATCTTTGTTGGGAGAAATTAATGATGAAGATGTAGAGGAAGAAATTTTAAAGGCATTTTCTCAATGGAGAGTAGATTTTCCGTTTGGAAAATCTGAATCTATTTTAAGCGATCGCCAACGGCAAATAATTTCTATTTTAGAAAAAATTCTAACGAGAGGGAAAATCACACTGCTATCACTTCAATTAGAGAAAGAGTTTAAAGAAATGTTCCTTAGATCTTTAAAGACTGAGTTCCCTTTGTCCATTGTAAAGTATTTAGTATTTAAAAACTATCAAAAAAGGTCAAAAGATTTATGGCTGGATAGCAAAGAAGAAACTATTTTCTATGAGAATATTCTTCCTAAATTTTTAGGTGGTAATTATGAACAGTTTGTTCTTCCTCAGATAGAAATTTCAAGCTTACTTCCTCCAGGTATAGGTGCAGCAGACTACCAAAGAGCTGATTTTGGCATATTTCATCCAGAGCTTGAGAATAAAATTATAGTTGAAATTGATGGCGAACAACATAAAAGTCATATTGAATCAGATAAGGAACGGGATAATACTTTGCAGAGATATGGCTATGCAGTTATACGGATTCCTGCTATCGAAATACAAAAAGGAAGTGGTCCTCAACTATCAGTTTTGCAGGCTAAACTTACTACAAAAGAGCAAGATTTAGATGACAATTTAATTTCTTCTCATAAGGAAATTATTAAGTTTATACAATCGATTAAACTGGGACATCAAATCCAAATTGTTCTTCTTCAAGCAATCCAATCAGGATTTCTTAATTTAGAAGAAACAGGTCCATGGCACATCATTGGTGATTTAGATGCAGTTGGTCTATTTAATGAAAAAGAAAGTTTTACAATATTAAAGAAATCTGTTATGGATTTTATAAAATTATTAGAGAATCTTTGCAATCTTTATTCTGTAAAAATAAGGACTGGAGAACCTTGTTTTAATTTTTCTTCTGACCAAATGGCAGAGGAGATTCCAAATGCAGTTTATATTTCTTTTACAGATAAATTTTTGACTAACTTAACAACATTTTATGTACAAAATATTTATTTTCCCTTTCATATAGTAAACTCTTCTTTTTCAGCGCCACCAGTAACTACAGGATTGGAAAAGCCAGAAGAAAAAGACTTAGAATATTTTCTGCAATATATATTTCGAAAACCTAATTTTTGGGAGGGCCAATACGATGGAATTTTAAGAGCACTCCAAGGTAAAGATGCACTTTTGCTGCTTCCTACAGGAGCAGGCAAGTCTTTAGTATATCAACTTGTTTCTTTCCTTTTGTCAGGAAGAACAATAATTATTGACCCCATTATTGCGTTGATGGAAGACCAAATTGACAACCTTTCTATGATGGGCATTGACCGATGTATTGCCATTACAAGCCAAATTGCAGATACCGATGATAGGTTGAGGGCAATTCAACTGTTTGGGCAAGGAGAGTATCTTTTTGCTTTTATCGCACCTGAACGATTTCAGACTGTTGAATTTCGTGAATCACTCCGTACTCTTACAACCCACACACCAATTGCTTTGATTGTAGTAGATGAGGCTCATTGTGTATCTGAGTGGGGACATGATTTTCGGACAGCTTATCTTAATATTGGAAGGACAGGTCGAATCTATTGTGAATCAAATGGACATATTCCACCTTTACTCGCACTGACAGGTACAGCATCAAGGGCTGTTCTTAAAGATGTCCAACGAGAGTTGCTAATAGAGGATTTTGACGCTACCATAACTCCAAAATCTTTTGATAGGCCCGAATTAAAATTTTTGATTATTTATTCTTTATCTAAAGAAAAAACTGCTAGATTGAAGGGCTGCATAGGCCAAATGTTGCCCAATTTATTCAATGCCACAACTTCTACTTTCTACCAAGCAAGAGGAAAAGACACTTATTCTGGATTAGTTTTTTGTCCTCATGTGAATGGCGAATTTGGTATTGTTCGAGTATCTGACGAAATTAGAAAGGATTTAGGGATTCCGGCTGACTATTATAGCGGAAAAGAGCCTAAATTTTGGAATCCAAAAGAGTATCAATTAATTAAACACCGTAGAACAAAAGAATTCAAACGAAATAAAATACCTCTTTTGATTTGCACAAAAGCTTTTGGAATGGGAATAGATAAACCAAATATT
>Ga0210051_1004864_pt1 | contig 13010 bp, 12 predicted proteins | sample CryGey092014_all_FD_185464 | JGI IMG/M metagenome (GOLD analysis project Ga0210051, IMG submission 185464) | Groundwater microbial communities from aquifer - Crystal Geyser CG23_combo_of_CG06-09_8/20/14_all (SPAdes) (version 2) | ecosystem: Environmental > Aquatic > Deep subsurface > Groundwater...
CCGCCACAGACGGGCGAGGACAGAATTCCGTTCGAGCTATTTTTAGAATACACCGCCAATTGGGAAAATGCAAACTTGAAGAGGTCAGCTCGCGGCGCGAAACGCGCCGCTCGGCTAGAATTTGAAAGGGTTTTTTTGGCGAAAAGGAAAAGGATTTATCAATGAAGGGCAAAAGAAATTTTTTATCAATTTTTTAACCACAAAACCATGAAATACATAATTTATGCGAGAAAATCAACGGAGAGTGAAGAAAGACAGGTCTTAAGCATTGAGTCCCAGATTTCAGAGTTACGAGAATTTGCCGCCAAAGAAAAACTTGAAATTGTTGCCTCGCTTTGCGAGGCCCAAACTGCCAAAGAACCTGGACGAATGAAATTTGCAGAAATGTTGTCATTTTTAGAAGAAGGAAAAGCAGACGGGATACTCTCTTGGAATCCGGATCGTCTCGCCAGAAATTCCATAGACGGAGGACAAATTATCTATCTGCTGGACACAGGAAAGATTAAGGATTTGAAATTTCCTACTCACTGGTTTGAAAACACGCCACAAGGAAAATTCATGTTGAACATTGCCTTTGGGCAAAGCAAGTACTATATAGATAATCTTTCCGAGAATATCAAGCGTGGGCATAGAGCAAAACTTCGCAAAGGTATTTGGCCTAGCTTTGCCCCACTGGGATACTCAAACAATCACAAAACACGAGACGTTGATATTGATACTGAAAAAGCTCCGCTAGTCCGAAAAGGTTTTGAACTGTATGCCACCGGAAAATATACACTGAAACAGATTGCTAAATTTCTCAAAGACCTCGGACTACGGAGCTACAAAGGCAACGTTCTAGCCGTTTCCTGTATTCAGCGAATATTGAAAAGCACATTTTACTATGGAATTTTTGAATTCAATGGCGAGACGTATCAAGGTTCGCACGAGCCGTTAATTTCAAAGAAACTTTTTGATAAATGTCAGGAAGTTATGAAAGATCGCGGACATATTATGACTAGAAAATCAGAAAACTTTTTCCCATTTCGCGGACTTCTAACTTGTGGTGAATGTAAATGTGCAATTACTGCTGAAACACAAAAAGGACATAACTATTATCGCTGCACCAAGAAACGCGAAATGTGTTCTCAAAAATATGTCCGCGAAGAAATTTTGTCCGAGCAAATAACAAACTTCCTTCAAAAAGTTTCTTTGCCGAGCCAAGACGCCGAGAAAGTTTTGCGTGAGTTGGACAAGGACGAGCAGAAAGCAAAGGAGGATAGCAAAATAGCTGTGCAAAATTTCAAAAGTGAGTTAGTGGATACTGAAGTAAAATTAGACAAATTGCTTTCTGCTTATCTTGACGAAGTAATTACATCAGAAGAATATGCCGCGCAAAAACAAAAAATGCTCGACCAGAGAGTAGAGCTGAAAGAGAAAATCTACAAAATTGAGGACAAAGGAGTGTCTTGGCTCGAACCGGCTCGTGCGTGGGTTAAATCCTTGAATCAAGCGGAGAATTTATTAAAGTCTGGGGATAAGTCGAAAATGACAACATTTCTAAAACAAATCGGCTCGAACCATATTTTGATTGATAAATCCTTTTCCTTTTCGCCAAAAAAACCCTTTCAAATTCTAGCCGAGCGGCGCGAAACGCGCCGCGAGCTGACCTCTTCAAGTTTGCATTTTCCCAATTGGCGGAAGGAGTGAGATTCGAACTCACGGAACCATCGCTGGCTCAACGGTTTTCAAGACCGTCCGATTAAACCACTCTCGCACCCTTCCAGAACTGAGCCGCTTTGTTTTGCTAGCGCAAAACCCGGGGCACATTTATATGTTCAAATCGGAGAGGCAGGGATTTGAACCCTGGATATGGTTTTAACGCCATATAACAGGTTAGCAACCTGCCGCTTTCAGCCACTCAGCCACCTCTCCGATTTGAACACATTTATTGAAGTGCCCGTGAAAAGCAAACTCGTTTGCTTTTCACCCACTCAGCCACCTCTCCATAAAATTTCATTTTTATCTTATCATTTTTTCCTGAATTTGACAATTTGTTATGCTCATGCTATACTTTTAACTATTAACACTGGCGCTGATTGCTTAAATTAAGCAGCAAGAAAAGGTCGCTAATGCCAGTTATTGATATTAACAATTTTGATTGTTAATAGTAGAAAAGAAACTATGGATAAACCAATTTATCAAGAATTTGTTGAGATGGTGGTCAAGGGAATCGTTGATCACCCAGAAGAAGTTTCTACTGAAAAAACTGTTGATGAAAGAGGCGTGCTTTTAACCCTCAAACTCAATTCGCAAGATATGGGTTATGTCATTGGCAGACAAGGTCAGAATGCCCGGGCCATCAGAACTTTGCTCCGTTTAGTCGGCGCCAAGAATAATGCCCGCGTGACCTTAAAGATTGACGAACCAGCTGGTTCCAGTCGCGGTTATCACAGAAGAGAAAATGTTTCTTCTGTTGAAGCTGATGTTTCAGTGGACGATTTAAAGATCTAATTATCTTGAAAAAAAACAAAAGCCGTGCTACAATAGTGGTGCGGCTTTTGTATTAAAAATTATTTATGCGCTTTGATATCATTACTATTTTCCCCAAATTATTTGATTCTTTTTTAAACGAAAGTTTAATTAAAAAATCTGCTGAAAAAAGGTTGAACACTTTTTTTGTTCATGATTTAAGGCAATGGGCAAAAGGCATTCATAAACAAGTTGATGATCGGCCGTATGGCGGCGGACCAGGAATGTTGATGATGGCCGAGCCAATTGTTAAGGCTATAAAAGCATTAAAACATAAAAATATAAAAACATTAAAACAAAAAAATAAAAAATACAAAAATACAAAAATAATTCTGTTGTCACCGGCTGGTAAGCAATTTACCGGTGAGCTGGCAAAAAAATTATCTCAAACTGAGCGGCTAATTTTTATTTGCGGCCGTTATGAAGGTGTTGACGCGCGTATAGAAAAATTAGTTGATGAAAAAATTTCTCTTGGGCCGTATGTTTTAAACGGCGGTGAGTTACCAGCCATGGTTATTATAGAAGCAGTGGCCAGATTGTTGTCCGGGTTTGTTGGCAATCAGGAATCTCTAAAAGAGGAAACTTGTTTAATTGAGAAAAAAATTAAAAAAGAATATCCGCAATATACTAGGCCAGAGGTTTTGGAAATAGCTGGCAGAAAATATAGAGTGCCTAAAATTCTTTTGAGTGGTGATCATAAAAAAATAATTGAATGGCGGGACAAGAGATGTGGATAACTTAATTTTAAAACAAGAAAATTTATTTAAAGTTAGCCAAATTTTAAGCGACTTGACATTGATTTTGACTTTTTTTAAAAAATGTGCTATAATGGGTTTGTACAATAAAATGTACCTTTTATAACTGTTTTTAAAAATCAGAAACGGCCGGCCGTTTCACCTTAAAACCAAAATAAAATTTTAAGGAGGGAATATAAAATAAAAATAAAAAGGTTGCCTGTTATTTTTTTATAAAGAATAGCGGATTAACCAAAAAACGGTTACTAAAGAGCTTTAAAAAGTCGGAGCAAAAGCAAAATTGACCATCGGACAGAAAATTCTGGAAGTTCGTAGGTACTTGTCCTTAATAGCGAGGCCAGATATCTACGAACACCAGATCGTTTAATGGTCTGGCGCTTGAGCCAGGGAAATATATTATTTTACATTGCCCTGATGTCTCGGCGCCTTTTTATTTCCAAAAATATTGCCTTTTTTAATACTTATTGTTATAATGGTTTATATGGAGAAAGAATTATTAGCTAAAATTCAGACTATTTTAGAGCAAGATAAGACCCGCTTAGAAAAAGAGCTGGCCAGTTTTGCTGGGCGCAATGCTCATAACAAGGATGATTATCAGGCAGAATATCCTGATTTTGGCAGTGAGATTGACGAAAATGCCCAAGAAGTCATAGCGTTTGAAGACAGGCTTTCTTTAGAGCATACTTTGGAAGATGAACTGCGCGATGTTAAAAATGCTTTGCAAAAAATTGCATCAGACGCTTATGGCGTTTGTAAATATTGCGGCAAAGAAATTGATCCGGAGCGTCTTTTGGCCAGGCCGACCAGTTCTTCCTGCGTTGATTGCAAGAAGAAATTTAAAGGCGAGTTATAAGATCATACAAAGTAACACAAATGGGAATACGAATCTACACTGATAAGAGGGTTGTCTGGCTAAGTCTTGCAGGCTTGGCTTTTTTTATTTTGGACAGGGTGTTAAAAAATTTGAGCGTGGCCGGTAAGATATTTTTTTATAAAAATTCCGGCATTGCTTTTTCTTTAAAAATTTCAGGAGAATTATTTTTATATTTTTATCTTATAGTAATTATTGTCTTGTTTTTAATTTTTTGGCAATTGCTTGCGTCGCTGAAAAATAAACATTTGCTGCTGGCTACTGGTTATTTGCTGCTGGCCGCCGGTATTATCAGTAATTTGATTGACCGCTTTAGATTTGGTTTTATTGTTGATTATTTGAATTTTTATTTTTTTTATAATAACTTAGCTGATGTGATGATAATGGCGGGAGTGATTATTTTGATTTTACAGCTGATTTGCAGGAGTGATAAATGTTTAAAATAATCAAATTAGTAAAAATTGTTTGTTTTTGATTTTTTGAAAAATGCCGTATAATTCTGAAATTCACCACCGTCATTCTATTAGATTGCCAAAATATGATTATTCAAATAGTGGCGCCTATTTTATTACCATTTGTGCGCAAAACAGAGAATGTTTGTTTGGCAAAATCGTTGCTGGTAATATGATTTTAAATGAGGCGGGAAAAATGATTCAATCGGTATGGAATGAAATGCCGCAATTTTATTATGGTATTGAAATTGACGCGTTTCAAATTATGCCAAATCATATCCACGGAATTATTATAATCAAAAATAAATTTAAATTATTTGTAGGGGCAGGCCCCCGTGCCTGCCCAAATATTAATTCAGGCCCCCGTGCCTGCCCAAATATTAATTCAGGCCCCCGTACCTGCCCAAATATTAATTCAGGCCCCCGTACCTGCCCAATTGGGCAACCACAAAATATAACGGGGGGCAACCACAGGGGGTTGCCCCTACGGGAACGGCAATGTCGTTATGCGATGTTGTTCATCGGTTTAAAACATTGACCACCAAAAAATATATTGATGGCGTAAAAAATAATTATTGGCCGCCATTTTATAATAAATTATGGCAACGAAATTATTACGAACATATTATAAGAAATGAAAAATCTTTAAATTATATCCAGGAATATATTTTGAATAATCCTTATAATTGGGAACAAGACAAATTGTTTTTCTCGTAGGGGCAATCCTTGTGGTTGTCTAAAAAATATTATGAAAATATTTTTTAAAACAAAATATTTGCAAATAATGAAAAATAATAAAAATTTTAAAATCTTATTTTTGATGTATGTCATATGTTTAATTGGTATAAATTATTATCAAATGCAACCATGGTTAATAGCTAACAAAAAAACCATGGAAATAAATTCCACAATAAAAAATGTTTTAAATAAAAATAAATCAGAAAAAATTTTAGAAATTATTAATCTACCGGATAGCTATCAAAGTGCTTTTATTTATCGTAACGGAATTGAATCAGCTGTTGCCTTGATCAATAATTCTAAAAAAGGTGCTATAAGAATAGAAAATAAAATGCAAATGTCAATTAATTTACCAATAGCAGACAAGAAGGTCGGAGTTACAAAAATATTATTACCTCATTATTTACAAAACAAAATTTTACTTTTCTAATTATTGATAATTTCATCCGTACTGGTTGTTTTTTTGTTAGGATCAACGCCGACTAAACAGACAGCTTGCCAAGGCCGATAATGCGATTGGAAAATATCTTCCTGTTTTTTGCCGTCCGGCCAAACAATTGTTCTGGTGAATTCAGCATCAGCGCCGCTATGAGCGATTTCCGTACATTTAATTTTTTCAGGCGGCAAGTCTGTGGTTTTAATATATTTAGTTTCACCCGGGGGTACAATATTAAAAACTCTGGGCGCGGTCGTAGTGGTTTGCCGATTGTCAGAAGTGCCAAAGAATTCAAAACGCAATTGGCTTGAGGCCTCATCAACTTGGGTTTGAAGTAAGAGATAATTAGGAGTGTCATTGATAAATTTTAAATCTGGATGCGGAGCATAGATAGTCGCATCAGTGCCAGCTGGTTCGTAATAAGAAACGCGGTAAGCATGCGGCTTTCGTTCCGTGATTTTTAAGCCGGTATTAATTGCTAAACGAAACATGGTCGTCGCAATTTGGCAAAGCCCGCCGCCATATTCAGGTATGGTTTTGTTGCCTTTAATGACTAATTCCGGCAGATAGCCTTTATCAGCGGTAATATTGCCCAGAACATCATTTAGGGAAAATTCTTCGCCTGGTTTAATTAGGGTGCCATTGATAGCCTCGGCCCCTGTCTTTATATTATGCCGCCTGTTAACAGGCGAATTAAGGTAGCTTGATTCGCCCGCACCCAAGAGTTCTTTGATGCCTAATTGATTGACATTTTCCGTGGTTACTACTGGCTCTTGGCTATGAGTGACGATTTCAGCTGAATTATTTTTTTGAATAATAATTTTTTGCGTTAAGTTTTTAATTGTCGCTTCTAAATCAATAGCGATTCCGGGACTGGAAGTTTGAAATTGTTCTACTTTGTTATTAGCGATCACAAACTTGGCTTCGCGCACCGGTTTTTCTAATCCAGTGTTTAAATTTTTTAATGTTTCTGACACAGCCAGCGGTTCAAAAATCAAAATTGGTTTTTTCTCTTCAGAATCCCAACTAAAATCAAGCCATTTTTTTAATTCAGTCTGGCTGATGGGCCAAGTTTTTTGCACGATTTTGTTCGCTTCCGTGGTAGTTGCTGTGAATGATATATTTGATATGCCAATGATTTTTTCTATTTCAGGCCATAAAAATTGAGTATCGGATATTTTAAAATTTGGTTCTGTAATAATTAGTTTTAATTCAATCGGCTCCCAAGTTAAGTTTTGCAAATTTAAATTCAGCTGTTTCAGTACCTGGCTATAATTAAAATTTAAACCAATTTGTTCCGGTATGACGCCTAATTTATCAGCGGTAAATTTTACAGCCGGATTGCGGCCGTTTTTTTCATAGCTCTGAAAATTGTCGCTAAGAATTTTTTTTATGGCCGTTTCATTTAAGTTAACCTGAAGAGAGTAATTTTTTGGCAGGAAGATCAGTCTGATTTTCTGCCAAAATTTGTCTAAAAAGTTTTTGCCGCGGCCAAGCTCATAGATTTTTGTGAGCGTGTTATGAAAATTAAAATTTATAAGTTCGTAAGAAAGATCTGGATCAGCAGTGGCGATTACCACGGGCGAGAGAGTGATTTTTTTGTTTTGATAAAAAAATTTTTGGCCTTCGCGATTAAATTCTTCAATTTTAGCTGAAAATATTTTTTGAGCTTGTGATTGAGTTAAGCCGCCCAAACTGACGCCGGCCAGTTTTAAACCAGGATAAAATTTATCCTGATATTTTGTTTCCAGCCAGAGGACGCTACTGGCGAGCGCAATTGATAATAACAAAAAAATGACCAGTAAAAGAACCAGCCATTTGCGATAATAATTGCGAGTTTTTTTAGGCTCGGCCATATAAAATAGGTTCAGGATAAAAAGCGAATTTCATTCACTTTTCACCTTAACCGCCACAGATTTATTTTTTTTAACTTTTGGCAAAATAACAGTCAGGACGCCATTTTTTATAGAAGCTTCCACTTCATCAGCTTTGATTTCTATGGGTAAAACAACAGAGCGGGAAAAACCGCCCCAATAGCATTCTTGATAAAAATAATCAGTCACTTCGGTTTTTTCTTCCATTTGCCGTTCGCCCCGGATGGTTAAAACATCATTATCAATAGAAATATCAATATTTTCTGGTTTGACTCCGGCAATAGTTGATTTGATAATTAAACTGTCTCTGGTTTGAAAAACATCAACTGAAAGTTGGCCTTCATTATTAGCGTTATTATTCCAGGCGGTTTCATTTTTTGTTAAATCAGATTCTATTTTTTCATGATTGTTATAGTTTTCCGTTATCAAATTTTCATCTTCTAATTCAGGGTTGTTTCTTTTTATTTTATTGAAAAAGTTAGCCATAAAATTAAAATTAGTTAGTAATTTATGCACAGATACAATTTTATTATACATCAATTTTTGAAAGACGCAAATTATTTTTTTAGCATATTTATTAAAATTCCAAATGAAGCCATTAGTGCCATGAGCGCGGTACCGCCGAAACTGACAAAAGGCAAAGGCACGCCGGTTAATGGCAAAATGCCAATCATAGCGCCGATATTAAAGAGTGACTGAAGACCTATCCAACTGCCTATGCCAACAGTAAACAATTTAACAAATTCATCTGGCGAGTTTTGAGATATTTTAAGAATTTTAGCAATAAAAATAATGAGCAGAATAATGAATAATAAAGAAAATATAAAACCGATTTCTTCGGCTATGATGGCAAAAATAGAATCGCCGGCTACTTCTGGCAGATATTCAAATTTCTGTCTGGATTGTCCAAGACCAAGGCCAAAAATTCCGCCCGAGCCAACAGCTAAAAGCGCTTGATTGATATGATAACCAATATCCTGAGTATTGCCTGCGGGATTGAGAAAAGTCAAAATTCTATTAAAGCGATAAGGAGCGGAAATAATAAGTCCAGCCAAAACCACGCCGCTGATGGCGAGTAAACTGAAAAAATGTTTAATTTTGGCTCCAGCGGCAAAATAGATAGCGTAAGCAATAAATACGATAACAATCAGCGTGCCAATGTCTGGTTCAAGCGTTACTAACACAGCGACTATGCTTAAAAAAATTGCAAATGGAATTAGTCCGTGAGAAAAACTTTTAATGTGATTTTTAGATTTTGTGAACCAAGCCGAGAGATAAATAATCAAAGCTAATTTGGCGATCTCCGACGGTTGGAGAGAAAAATTAGCGATAATGAGCCATGATTTGGCCGGATTATTTTTTAACTGAAAAGCAGGAATAAAAACTAGAGCCAATAGGACAAGCGAGGCAAGAAAAATTTTTACCGCATTTTTTTGCCAAAGTTTGTAAGGAATTTTAAGGCAAAGAAAAAACAAAAAAAGGCCTGGCAAGAAACCGTACAATAATTGATGTTTGAGATAATAATAATTATCGCCAAAATTAGTGTAGCCAATCACGGACGAAGCTGAAGAGAGCATCACAAAACCAAAAACAATCAGAACAAAAAAAATGATTATGAGTGATGTGTTTTGATCTATTGATGAAGATGATAATTTATGTTTGCGCCACATACAATTATTGGTTCAAAGTTGCACTTTGAACCTTGGTGCATTATGGTTCAAGGTTTAACCTTGAACCAACAAATAGTTTATTATTTTGTTTTAATTTTATTGATCATTTTTTCAATCATCCCTCCAAAATCTCTGGAACCTAAAAACGCAATCAAAGTATTTTTTTTGGCATGGGTTTTCAACCAGGCTAAAATTTTTTCATTGTTTTCTTCATAAGAAACATTCTTGTGCGTCTGGCTTAAATATTGGGCAAGTTCGGCACCAGAAACATCAATTACTCCTGGTTTTGGTTTGTAGTTGGAAAGTTTTGGAATAAAAATTTTATTAACTCCCTTGAAAACATTATTGTAGGATTTTAAACATTTGATAGATCGGCCACCGCGGTTTGGTTCAAAAATAACATAAATTTTTTCTTTGGGAAAATGAATTTTCAGAGCCATGACAGATTGTTTGGCCTTGCTTGGGCTATGGGCAAAGTCGTCAATAATTGTTACACCATTTTTCTGTGCCCGAATTTCCAATCTTCTTTTGACGCCTTTAAAATCAGCCACTGCTTTTTGTAGAATTTTTACTGGCGCGCCTAATTCTAAAGCCAGAGCTAATGCTCCGCACCAGTTTTCTAAATTAAATTTGCCTAAAAGTTGAGTGGTAAATTTGCCAATTATAATATTTTCATCCAGCGCACTTTTGTCATCCTGGCTCAAATTGCCACTGGCAATTTTCCGCTGATTCAGGATTCTGTGTTTTGCAGATGGGATTCCCGCTTGCGCGGGAATGACAGGGAGGGCGAGAGTGGCAGAAGAACGAGGAATGACAGAGTAGTGGTTATATTTTTTTAATACAAATTCTGTAATTTTGCCGTTAATTTTTATATGATCAATGTAGTAAAAATTTTTTTTGGAAAACACGGGATCATTCATTCCCTTCAGGAGTTCAGGATGACAACCCGCATATAAAATTATTTTGCATTTTGCGCTTTTTAATACTTCGCGCAGATTTTCTCCATCAATTTTTGCCACAATCAAACCATCTTTTGGCACGCTTGCAACTAATTTTTTAAAAGCATCAAGATAACTTTTTTTAGTTTTGAAAATATCCATGTGATCCCATTCTGCTGAAGTCAAAAGTAAAAATTTAGGATGATAAAAATCAAATTTCGGCGAGAAATCCCATGGGCTGGCAGCCGGATATTCGTCGCCTTCCACCACTGACCAATCTGATGAGGCGAGGCCGGCGCCGTGCTGGAAATTTATTGGAATGCCTCCCAACATATAGTTTGGATTTTTCCCTGACTTATCTAAAACCCAAGCCAGCATGGCAGTAGTCGTTGTTTTAGCATAAGTGCCAGCCACCACCACGGAATTTTTTTTAATTAGATATTTTTCAATGAAACGGGGAAAATGTTCTAATTCAATATTATGTTTCCTGGCATACGCGACCTCTGGATTTTCGGCTGAATAATGCGCGTTGCCAATGACAATTTCATCTGGCTTGCCAACTTTATCAGCGTTAAACGGTGCGTAATATCTGATTTTGTTTTTTACTAAATAATTACTCATGGGCGGAAAAATATGTTCTGCTTCTGAACCAGTAATTTTAAATCCAGCAATTTTAAAAGCTCTGGCAAGCGATGCCATGGCTGTGCCAGAAATTCCAATGAAATGGATTGATCTGTTTTTTGGCATAATTTTTACATTTTTTCTGGCGCGCTAACGCCCAAAGTTTTTAAAACATTTTCCAGAATTTGTTTCGTGGCTTTGATTAAGTTTAATCTAAACCTGTTCACTTGATTATTTTCATCAATCACTCGGCAATTTTCATAAAAATCATGAAATTTATCTGCCAGAGCAATGGCATAAAAAGGAATTTTGTGCACTTCATAATTTTCTGCCACTTCTTCAATAATTTCCGGCCATTTGATTAGTTCTTTAATGAGTTCTTTTTCTGTTGTTTTTTTGTCATCCTCAACTTGATTGAGGATCTTGTGTTTTAAGGACGGGATCCTGGTTTGATTTGCCACTGGCAAATCTGCACTCGTCAGGATGACAGAAGAAGATGTTTTTTCTAAGATACTACAAATTCTCGCATGCGCATATTGCACATAAAAAACCGGATTTTTATTTGAGCGCTTTTTGGCCAGATCCAAATCAAAATCCACGGCTTTGTTATTAGAGTGCATTAAAAAAAAGAAACGGGTTACATCCAGGCCAACCATATCAACTAATTCTTCCAAAAGGACATATACGCCGGCGCGTTTGGACATTTTGAATTCCTGGCCGTTTTTAATCAGACGCACCATTTGCATAAGTAAAATTTCCAGTTGTCCAGGAAACCCCAGAAGTGCCACAGCTTGTTTCATTCTTGGCACATAACCATGATGGTCAGCTCCCCAAAGATTGATAACTTTATCAAATTTTCTGTCATGAAATTTATTCCAATGATAGGCGATGTCAGGTAAAAAATATGTTTTACTGCCATCTGATTTTATTAACACCCGATCTTTGTCATCATCGCTTTCGTTTATATTACTTTTGTTATTTGTTGATTGCTTATTGTTATTTGTCTTCAGCCACCAAGCCCCGTCTTTTTTATAAGTCAAGTTTTTCTTTTTTAAATATTCAAACATTTTATCAACTGCGCCATTCTCGTGTAATTTTTTTTCTGAAAACCAATTATCAAACTTTATGCCAATTTTTTTAATGACCGGTTTAACCATTTTTTCTAAAATTATTTTCGCTGCCAGTTGGCCAATTGTATCTGGATTTTTTTTGTCATCCTGATGCAAATCAGCCTGCCCGACGGCGAGGCGGGAATCCAGAAATATTTTATTGGCCAAATTATCAATATATTCGCCTTTATACTGCGCTTGTTTATCTTTTAAAATTGAGTGCCCGAGCATTCTGATTTGATTGCCATAATCGTTAACATAATATTCGCGTTCCACTTTATGCCCGGCTAAACCCAAAACATTGGCCAAAACATCGCCAGTAAATCCGCCGCGGCCATTAGCCAAAGTCAAAGGACCGGTTGGGTTGGCAGAAATAAATTCCACTTGGATTTTTTGTTTTTTAACTGGTTTCAAAGCGCCAAACTTTTCTTTTTCTTTTAAAATTGTTTTTAAATTTTCAAGTAAAAATTTTTCTGACAAATAAAAATTAAGAAAGCCGGGTTTAATAATTTCTGATTTTTTTATTTCCGACCTGAAGGTCGGAGTTACAAAATCAATAATTTCCTTGCCAATCTCCATCGGATCTTTTTTTAACATCGGCGCTAAAATCATGGCTACATTGCAGGAATAATCGCCCATATCCGCGCTTGGTGGATAGGAAATTTCAAAATCTAAATCAGTCAAACTATATTTTTTTTGCACAGCTTGCTGAATTTTTTGTTTTAAGATAGTTTTAATTGTTATCATAATAAATTTATTATATCTTATTTTCTGATATAATGTAAATGTATGGTAGAGACACGCCAATGGCGTATCTCTACCAGTAAATAATTATGTTTCTCACTACCAACAAACAAGCCCATCATAATTATGAAATAACAGATACTTTTGAGGCCGGCATGGTTTTGTCTGGTCCAGAAGTAAAGTCAGTAAAAAAAGGACAGCTGGACTTGAAAGGCACTTATGTGGAAGTTGATGGCAAGGGTGAAGCGTGGCTGACCAATGCCTATGTCGCGCCTTATAAACCAGCACGAT
>Ga0210051_1004865_pt1 | contig 13006 bp, 15 predicted proteins | sample CryGey092014_all_FD_185464 | JGI IMG/M metagenome (GOLD analysis project Ga0210051, IMG submission 185464) | Groundwater microbial communities from aquifer - Crystal Geyser CG23_combo_of_CG06-09_8/20/14_all (SPAdes) (version 2) | ecosystem: Environmental > Aquatic > Deep subsurface > Groundwater...
TAAGTCGGTATAAAATAGATATTTCAATAGTAAGGGTCAATCCTTCTTTGGAAGGAACTGGAATCAATTCTTTTTCTTCCTGAGTTTGTATATCTATCATAACGACATTTGCAAATGGATTTACTAAGTTAATGCCTGCCTTGCGTTCTTGCATATTAACGCTACCAAAAACATCCACAACCCCAACGTGTCCTGCAGGAACTACGCGGATAAAACTTGCAAATATTAAAATAGCTGCTAGGACTATTGCTACAATACCGAAGCTACGGGCTGTTCCGGAATAATCGCAACCCTCCGCTTTGTTCTTAAATTTACCGATTAAAGGCATAATAACTAATCCCACTACAAGCAACATTAAAGCAAAAATAAACATCTTACACCTCCTTGTTAAAAAAACTAAAATAAGAAACCCTCTGCAATATATTCTATCGCAGAGGGTTAGAAAGTCAAACTCCCCTTATTGGACGAGTTTCGCAACTGGCTAAATTTGCAAAAGACAGAGAGATTGGTGGCAAGTCCCGAATTGTATGTCTAAAGTTATTGCGAGAACCGCCACCGAATAATTCACAAAGCCACTCTTTTTTCTATTAGTATGCTTTTTCTTGTTTTTTCTTGTTTGCTTCGTTTTTTGTGTTTTTTGCTACGTTTACTTGTTTATTGTGTTTATCCTTATCTTTCTTGCCTTTATCTCCCATTACGAGCCTCCTTTTTTTCCGTCAACATTCCGAGAATATTGGGGACGTTCCCCAGAGTGATATCATCTTGCCGCATAACCCCTTTATCCGCAGAATATTATAACGCCGCTTAGGAAAATTAACAATAAAAAAGCCCACCGGATTGACGATGGGCTTTTTTAGGTGCTTCGGCAAATTCTGTTCTGCTTCGCTTTTCGCTCAGGACACTTCGCCTCGAGTTTTTAGGTCGCGAAGCGACACCTCTGAAAAGAGGAGCTGTTTCCTATTAGGCCCCTGCCTACTTTTTAAACATATCTTTCAAAATCAAAGTGATTTGGCGGTTTTTGCGACTAAATTACCAAAGCATAAAGATTTGGTTCGCTTTTTTTGATTGAATCCACTCCGCCCTTGTGTTAGCATAAAGAAGATGAATAGAATGTAAACGGAAATTTGCCATATCATTATTAAGGGATTGCCGTGAATTATCAAAATAATAAAAAAAAGCTTATTCTACTTCTTTTCTTGCCGCTACAAATACTTTTTTTAATCAACTGCGCAGCGCTTGCTGATAATATCTATGTAAATATTACCCCTAAAGAAATTAATTGCGGTGATACGGTTGCGATCGAAGTCAACGGCATTACAAATTCAAAAAATAACTTTCTTACTGTAACTTCGCCGACCGGAAAAGCATATCATCCGGAGTTTGTTTCTAAAATAACTCAAAATGAACAAAAATGTTTCGCAGCGTTTTCTAACACGTCCGACAAGGGTTTTCTTTCACAAAATTGGAATAAATATCTTGTGCGATTATTTAATCGCGACGGAACATTGTTGTGCGAAGACGCTTTTTACTTAAAACAAAATAATAAAGAGCTATACTTTACAATTTATATCGATGACGTGGGTGCGTCGGGACTTCCCGAACCGGATGGTTTGCGTTGGTTTGAAAGTAACAAGTACCCGGTAAATCTTGGATGGGAAAATGGTGAACTAAACCAAGAAGGAATCCTTCTCGATGTCATAAAAAATAAATATGACCTTTCTTCCAACTATCTATTTCATCATTTTCACGCTATTAATTATACTGGAAATGCTTTACTGCAAAAAATAGACAAAGCAATAAACTGGTATCAAATACATACAAAAATTAATTCCGCTATGTCAAATATTCTTGGCATCAAAGTTTATTTCAGAGATAGGCATTTTTTTCTTGCTCTAATTTTTATATTAGTTGCATCTGGCTTGCTTTCTTTGAAAAAACGCAACATCCTCTTTGCTACCGTTACAATTTTCTTTTGCATAGTAACTACGACGTTCCTTATCGCTTCTTTTAGTGCTCAATATAGCTATAACGAGAAAAATTGGACCGCACATTTCGATGACCCACAATGGTGCAAAGCGTTCCTTATAGAGACAAAAAAAGATTTCATGTCACAAGGATTGCCTTATCCGCGCATAACCAGACACGGATGGAATGTGCCGTTAAAAGGACTTACAGAATTTTATATGAAAGAAATGGGCGTTTTGGCAGACGCTACTGTTATTTATAATACTAAATTTGAATTCGACAAGCACAATGTGATCGCAAAAATAAAAGGGCCCAACGCCCCTTCACCTTACTACAGCTCAATAAGTAAAGGTTGCGAATTTGAATACAATGGCCTTGAGATCGACAGGGGGATCCTGGAACTACCGCTTATTTTTGATGTTTCAGAATACGATCCGTTTGGGTTTATAAAAAAAATCGAAAAAGATATTGAAACCCTGCCTAATGGGGCTTTAGTAAGTACATATTGCCACCCGAAAGATTCTTTGAAAAAATATATTCCGTTAATTTCTTTTCTGAAAAAAAATATGACATTAAGTTTGTATCAGCGAATAAATATTTAAGTATCTATATGACATATTTTCCAAGACCGGTATTAATTGATATGGACGATATGATTGCATATTGGGCATATTATGATGGCAAAAGCTTACAAAAAATATGTCCCGCCGAATGCATATATATTTCCTCAAAAGAACCTAAAAAATACACAATCGGCATTAACACTTTTTCAAACTTGCCAATGCTAGAAATCTCTACTCTGGAAACGAAAGAAATAACTTTGAATGGAAGGAAATATGAACTTTCTCCTTCTGGCGGGAAGGAGTCGATTATCCTGAAAAACGTACAGTACGGTTCTTACTCTCTCTTAAACTATTTTGATAAACCGTAATTTTGCAACATCGTTTTGCGCATAAAATCTAAAATAAATTTTCTTTATTTATTATATTCTCGAGAAAAGAGAATCGCTAAATCTTTCGCTAATTGTTTTGAAAATATACTTGCTCCTAGAGGACTCAAACTATTTGGGGAAGAAAAATAGTCTTTCTTATTCAAATCAAATTTGTCGGTATTATTATAAGATAAGAAATTAATACTATATTCTTTGCATAGTTTCTCTATAATAGGCACTGCGGTATTTTTACCATTCCGCTCCAAAAACCTATTAAGTTCGCTATAATTCGGAATCTCTATTACAACACAGTCAACCTTATTGTCTTTGCATAATTTAAATATTTTTTTTAAAAAAATTATCTCCTGCGGAATAATCTTGCTATCATTGATGAAACCCTTCCTTTGAGCATCCAAAACTACTCCTGAAGTCGATAAAGTTTCATTAATAAGCTGCGCGCCTTTAATATAGATATGATTATCGTTTCTTATTTTTTGGCTGCGAAGAATAAACGCAAAGGCATCTTCAAAGAATTGTCTATATCTAAATAAAGAATATTGTGAATACAATAAAAAATCTTCTACTCTCGCTTTATAAGAAACTTTAAGATCTTTAAAGTATGACAACACTGTTTCCCAAGATAGATCGAATAATATGCTTTTCTCTGTTTCGACAGCTGAAAAAGAGTTGTAGGTACCGGAATATATTAATATGCTGGGGATATTGCCTTTTCTTATATTATCTTTAAGTATATAGTAAGCCAGGACGTTCGATATGCCATTCCTACTTAAATTGTAGGCACGCACTCCTTCTATTTTATCTAACTCGGTAGGAATAACACTGTGAAGCAAAGTGCATGTGCCCAAAGCTATAGTATTATATTCTTTAAAATTAGATATTATGGTTCTTTTTGCAAAATAAAGGTCTACCCGGGGCAATGTATACATAGAGATTGCCAATAAAATTATATACATTGCTGAAAAAATACCGAAGAATTTTCCCAATGTAGCTGCCTTTTTTCTAAAAAGCAATGTAGATAAATTCATTTGCGATCTTTCCATATAATATGACTGAGAAGATAATGTAGATATACAATATATTTTTTAACCATGGCTGCGTTTCGCGCGTTTGTCTAACCTTGATAAAATATTCTAGAACGAAAAATGACAAAATTAATATTGTGTTTAGTAAAAATTTGGAATAAGGCCGGAAATCAAAAAGGGTATTAGAGAAATCGAAAAAATGCCCTATTATATAAAAACTATCTGACACAGATTTAGCTCTAAAAAAAACAAAAGAAAACAAAACTATACTGAGAACTATTAGGCGTTCAAAAAAAGTTTTTACAGGGGTTATTACTTTATACTGTTTCCAGAAAGAATCTCTTTGTTTTTGGGTCAATGCTGAGATCGAAAAAAATATACCATGGATGAAACCGAAAATTATATATCCTTTTGCCGCTCCGTGCCATAGCCCTAAAATTAAAAATGCACTAATAAGAGAGGCTGTAAAACCTATATATCCAAAACTTCTTGTCATAAAACTAAGAGGTATGTATATGTAATCTCTAACCCACGAAGAAAGAGTTATATGCCAACGTCGCCAAAAGTCTTGAATATTCTTCGCTAAATAAGGACAGTTAAAGTTATCGGTCAGATCAATTCCAAAGAAAGTTGCGCTACCCAGGGCCATATCTGTATAGCCTGAAAAATCTGCATACATTTGAATTGCAAAAAAGACAACAACAACACCTAAGGTTAAACCATGGTAAGATGAAACGTCCGAAAATACCCTTTCTACATATGGAGAAAGTCTATCTGCAATAACGACCTTTTTGAATAACCCGAAAAGTATTAATTTCGACCCAGATATAAAATAATTATAATTAAAGCGGCGCTTAAGTCGAAATTGCGGAATAAGAATGCCTGCCCTTTCGATGGGTCCTTGTAAAAATTTGGGGAAGAAAGATAGATATAAACTAAATATGCCGAAATTTTTTTCAGGCACTACTTTCCCAATATAGATATCCGTCAGATAAGAAAGCGCCTGAAAGCTATAGTAAGAAATACCGATGGGGAGCAGAATGTTAGCATAATATGGTGGGAGTTTGAGAAAAGAATCGGTAGGTAAAAGTGGCGATAGTTTTTCTATAAGATTGCAGTATTTGAAAAGAAACAATATGGTAATAGCGAAACCTACAAAAAAAATAAAAATAAATTTCTTTTCGGTGTTCTTTTTTATATGAAATATTAATAGCCCTCCGAAAAAAGTTAATACGGTAAGGAGCATTAAAGGCAATAAAAAAAGAACGCTAATATTGTAACAGAAATAATAACTTGTTATTACCAAAAATATCCATCGGATTTTAAAGGGGAATAGGTAATAGAGAATAACCGCAAGCGTCAAAAAAAAGAAGTAATCGAGAGAATTCAAAAACATACTTTAGTGTCTAGTTTCCAGTTTTTTCTCTACGCACAATAATAAATCAGATATGTTGTTCAATAACATAACTTCTTTAAGTGTGAATTTAATATTAATTTTTTTTTCTATCGCGGCAATCATTATAATATGAGCCAAAGAATCCCATCCCTCAATATCATTTGCTGTCATATTATCCTGAATATTGATTGAAGTGTCATTAAAAATTTCTCTAAAAATTTCATTTACAACAATTCTGATGTCGTCTTTTTTCATATTGCTATAATTTATTGATAAAAACAGGAAAGTTATTGAATTCCAAAGTGTCTAAGCGCCAAATTGCCGATCCGTCTGCCTTGCTTTCTGACAAAGTAAATTGCATTCCTTTATATAAGTTTGAAACGATCTTATTTTTCTTTGTAGGAATATATACCCCTTCCATTATCCTGAATCCTTTGTCTCTTGCAAATTTCACGAACTCATTCATAGTAAAATACTCTACCCCGCGCGAGAATACACGACAGCTCATCAGCCAAGTATCGATTACGAGAATTTCTTTTTCCCTTTTCGCTATGAGAACAGCTACAATACCATTATCTCCAAATTTATCCTTTAAGGTTACATATAAAGAGTACATATTTTCATTGTATAGCATATCTACGAGCTCTTTTTCGGAATATCGTTTAGTAGTCAGATTAAACTGATTAGTCCGTTGAATTAATTGGCTGATTCTCGGCAAAGTTACCTCTTCAATTCTTTTAAATTCCGCTACCATTGTAAGACTTTTAAGATAATCATCAATATTAGTAAAATATTTTTTTTCTTCGTTGCGGAGCCTATCGTCTCTATAATAAATAGCTCGTTTTTTATCTTCATCCGTGTAAGAAATTGTTTCAAAAAGATTCAATTGATTTAGGTGTTTAACAAATTCAGCCGGATCCTCCGGCATGTCAGGTACTAATATTTCCGGATAAATGTGCTTTATTAAATTTCTCTCAAAAACCGAATCATCGATAAAAACAATAGAATCTATTCCAATGTTCAAAACGTTACTGATATACTCAATATTTTTTGCTTTAGACTCCCAGTTGGCAACAAAAACTGCTATATCATCTTCTCTTAAAACCATATCAGGATGTTTTCTGAATGGCTCGACAGCAATTTCAAATTCATTCCTGCTGCATATCGCCAAGATAATGCCCCTTTTTTTAAGTTCTTTTAAATACCGCTGAAAAGTACTAAAGGCCTCTCCGATGCCGAGATTTCCGATTTCTATTTTTTCAATCCCATCATCACCGATTACGCCTCCCCATAACGTGTTATCAAGATCGAGAATTAAACATTTCTTAGATTTACCTTCGCAACTCATTACAATCTGAGCTATATTCATTGCAATGGAAGGTAGAAATTCCATTGGGCAAATCGTCTTCGCAGAAATCCAAAGCTTATCATCATCCCAATATTTTTTACCATGGTAAGAGGAAAGATATTCAATGTCGTTAATTAAAATTTTATTTCTTTTAATTGACGATTCAATTATGCTCCTATTTATGCCCAGGAATATATTTGATACAGAATCCTGCACTTTTAGTGAATAATTTCCGAAATATCGTTCCAAAGGAATTTCAAAATTATTCTGTATGATATAACATTGAAGGCTATTGTTTATTTTATCCCAGATAGAAATGAGAAACTCAATGTATTTAACAGCGAATGTCGAACGTTCTTTTTCCTCGGTGTCTAATAGCTTTTTCTTTAAATAATTACTAGCGGTATAAAGCAATACATATCTAGGTCTGAATTTATAGAGATCTGAATTCTCATCAAGCACCTGTTGAGAAATGGTATCATAGTGAGATTCGAATACTTCTAAGTAAAATCCTAATTTATAAAATATTACCTTGAGAATTTCTGTAAAATAATTAGTATTATTATCTCCTAAAATGGCAAGCCTAATTTCCTTTAATCCCGACTTATTATTAACGATCTCTTTAATCTGTTTCCTTAAAGTAAAATAATTTAATTCTTTTTCATCAAACACTGCTATCCTCCCTTTGCACAACAATCTCTTGAAAATACGGCGATTTTCAGCTTACCTTGTTTCATTTTAACAAAAAATAGTAACATTTTCAATTAAAAATATGAGAATATCCGTTACCGTAGATACTTTGTTTAATTATACCCCCCCCGTAGAATGTTATACAAGAAGCATTTGGGTGGGAAGAAAGATAGTCCTCGCAATTGACGAATGAAGGAGGCGTAAGAGATTAACTAAAGAGCTGCCGACTTTTTAGGTCGCGAAGCCCTACCGTCGCCTGCCCGTTGAAGGGCGAAGCAGAATGGCTCCGTCAACGTGTCATAGAGTTAAATGTATCTGTCAATTTACAAACTCTATTATATAGCAGTTTTGGCGAATATCAAGAAAATAGCGCTCTATAGAGGTAGCGTTATACGCTAAATTGTCCTTTTTTGTCCACCTTTTTGGAGATGATATCAACGTAACTATTTGAGAGATAAAGAGATAGAATTTGTCCACCCTGGAGAGGTGGACAAATTTAAATCTTCCTGACTTTTCTAATATCCTTGGTAGTTTTAGCACACATTTGTGCTACATCTTCTATATCTTTATAGGAAGCCGGCTCCCTCATTTCTTTTTTTAATGAATCTATTATAAATCCATCTATCCGTTTCCAGATGTAAGACATGAACTTAACGGGATGAGGGTTTCCTTGCTTATCACGGTAATTAAGATCGTAGCTTTCAATCTTCTTATAAACGATCAGTATAACTTCTCCAAGTAAGTCATCCCCGAACCGCTGGACTAAGGAAGGGAATATTATTCTACGAATTCTAAAAGCTAAAAAACTAATGTGGCGAAGAATAAGCTCATCCCTACTTTTCTTTGAGCCATTTTGAGCCTCTAAGATCAAAAACCCTTCTTCGGATAAAGAAATTTTCGGATAGCGCTGAGCGATGGAGCCGTAAGATCTCCGCATGTAAATTGTAATTTATCATGACATTCTATACGATAGCGTATAATTTGCCGGGCTATATTTACCACCTTACTCCGCCAATACTTCTTCTATTTTGAGAACAAAATCTTTCGCGTCCTCTAATATCCATTCGGCATCGTTATTTGTAAGCACTTCGACTCCATATTGCTCTACGACCCGGTCTCCTTGTGCTTTTTCCAGGGTATTGGCGTATTTTTGTTCGAGTAGCTTCGCCCTTTTGATATAGGTAATATATTCAGGCTTTACTTTACCTCTCCTGACATAGAACTCTTTAAACGCCGCTATGGCGCAATAATGAGTCATAGCGCGGATACCTATCTTAAACAAAGCCGCCAAGACAGCATGATACATTGCGTAATATCCGCAGATAATTGTCCAATCAAATAGATCGTTTTCAAACATTATCTTCATCGCCCGCAAGTTTTTATGAGCCTTGTCGATATGATGTCTTGCCCTTTCTATATTAACCGGTACCTTATGGAGATTTGGCCGGCCTTCTTTTGGATGGAAACATCCATGTAATATTTTTTCTATATCTTTTGTCATTTATTCATTCCCCTCTCTAACTAATTGCCAGAATAATGACTCACTATAAAGAACGATTCTGTCGCTCCATAACTCGCGATAGAACTCAGTCTTTTTCCTGAGGCCTTCTGTGAATTTTTCTATCGTCGTAGAAATTGGGCGAATTTCTAAAAGAGGACTTACGTCTATTTTAGCTTTATTTAAAATATTAATAGAATCACTATCTTTATTTGAGCTGACAGCCAATATGTCTATATCGCTGCCCTTAACCCATTCACCTCTAGCCACCGACCCAAAAAGAATTACAAGCTGGATTTGTCTTTTTGATAGTTCAATAACATTGGCAGTGTATTTTTCTAAGAGACGAGCAATGCTTTTATTTTTGCTATAGAATTCTTTTTTTCTTTTTAGCTCCATATATTCGAAAAGTTTAAGCAAGTCTTCGCTATTAAGATTCGGCTTGAATAAAGACATATTCGAGATTTCGCGTCTTTTAAATAAGTCTTCTTTTACAAATTGCCGCATAGTATCGTTAACATTATTTAATGAGACTTTTGAAAGCCGGGAAATCTCCCGCAAGTGGATCTCCTTCGCGGGATCACTCATAAAGACTTCTATTATCTTTTTTCTCTGTAAGGGTATTAGCATATGCGACCTCATTGGTTAACGTTCCATAATATGGTTCAACTGTCCTATATTATGGTACACTATGAATATATTGTCAACTTAAAATTATCAAAACTTTATACGTTTCATAGAAAGGAAAAACAATGCGAAAATATTGTAACATTGAGGGACAGGTCCCACTATAATCCCAGACTTGTCCCTTATTATAACATTGAACATTGAGGGACAGGTCCCACTATAATCCCAGACTTGTCCCTTATTATAACTCCGAACTGTCCCTTTTACAATCTCAGAAGTGTCTTTTTAACTATCCCGGGCATGCTGCTTTTTTTTAAAATAATTTGAAAGAAAATGCCTACTTTTGGTGTCATGTATAATGAGGGAGGTGCTAACCATGCCAAGACAAGCCAGATTAATATTAGAGGGATCCTGTTACCATATTATTAACAGGGGAAATGGTAAAGAAACTATCTTTAAAGACAGTGATGATCTCAAAAAGTACTTAAAACTACTAATTAAATATAAAGCAAAGTATGGTTTTAAGCTATATGGGTGGTGCCTTATGACCAATCATACCCACCTCGTGATGCAATCCAATAAATTAAGCAATGCTATGCACGGTATAAACCTATCATATGCGCAATATTTCGGATTTAAATATAACAAACCAGGCCATTTATGGGAAGGAAGATATAAAAGTTTTGTGATGCAAAAAGATCAATATCTTATCAACTGTCTTAGCTATGTAGAATACAACCCTGTTCGGGCAAATATAGTGGCCAGACCTGAAGATTACCAATGGAGTAGTTACTCTGTTAGAATCCTTGGGCAACCTAATGCTTTACTTGATGATTTGGTGCTTTAGGGGACAGGTCTGGGATATATTGAGGGACAGGTCCAGGATTGGCGTCGAACCTGTCCCTAGATTTTTATTTGATGCATCATTTCTTTCTTTTCCTCTTCCACGCACTCTTTATGCTTTCGTTCCTTTTGCTGTATCAACCATTCTTTCTCTTGGTCTTTATAGTAATTCTCTAAATCGGGATAAAAGACAGACGACACGGTGATAAAACCAATCATATCTTGCGGCTGTGTGCCTTCTTTAACGTGAAAATTTCTACTATCATCTATTAACCCGGGGCATTCGTCATTTCCATCACTTTTTATACTATTGATAAATTTGATCAATTCCCCAGGGGAGAGAGGCTTCTTTGACTGTCTTGGTGTAAAGCTATATTTAAGTGGTGGGTTAAGTTCAAAATCATCTACAATTCGATATTTAATCATTCCTTTTTTGAATTTTGCACGAATACTCACAACATCTCCCATCGTAGACGCATATGAGATGCGCGCTATTTCAACTTCATTAGACTTATAATCCGGCAAATACTCTCCACCCATGAACATTGGATGAATGCGCCCTATCGCTTTACGCTCCTCGTCAGTCAATGTATCGGAAAGCATAAATGATTCTAATTTTTCGATATTACCTTCTTCTGCTATTGATTTTATAAACCGTTTCCTTTGTTCTCCTTTTATGTTGGCAAACACAAGAGTATCGGCTGCCTCTAGTGACCAATAACTTTTTGGCCGGGAACTAAAGTTATATTTTTTCTTTCTAGACATTACAAACCCTCCAAATCTGCTGCTAGCTTCCGTGCGACCTTTTCTCCCCAAACTATCTTTATGGTTTTTGGAACACCGTGCGACCTGAGCATCTTTTTTGTTCCTTTCAACCAATCTTCCCGTTCATGGCCGCGTAAATATACGATCTTTTTTTCTTTGAAATATATGCCTCTTATATATTCATCAAATGTGTGATTACCATAAACTTTAATCATAATATTATGACGCATAGGCGCTTCGGCAAATAGAAATTGGCCTGAGTCTGGCTGATAACTGAATTTGAATATCGGAATACCTTGCGCCATACTAGTATTCAGTATATTATGCTTGTTAATAATCCAATTTTGTTGAAGTTTTTTGGGAATTACTAATTTTGTTTTCACATTGTTCATATTTTTTGTGCTCTTCCTCACCTATCTGCCAGCCATATAATCGCAACCACTCTTTGATTTGTTCTTGTTTATCCATCAATCTTCACTTCGCCACCACAATTAGGGCATTTGGCAATTCTTTTGTCTTTGTCAATCCATTCAATCTTTTGGTCTAGATAAATTACATTCCCACAATGAGGGCATGCTTCACTATTCTGCAGATCATCGCCACCTTCGATCATGAAGTCAAAAAAATCTGGATCTGGCATATTGTTGCGCTCTTCCTAAGGTAACATGCGTCCCTATTTTTTATCCAGCTGATAAAGTAAGCTATCTAGATATTTTCAAGAAGCAATCTAAAGCCGCTTGCAATTCTATCTTGGCATTTTGTAGCTTTAGAATTGTATCTACAATGATTTTATCGGTATTAGCTGCAGAATATGCCCGTATTCCCTTTCTGTCTTCAATTAACTTCTCAACTTCCGTAATTTGATTTGCTATTGAAAATATCTTAAGGGCATATTTTTCTACTGTTACGGTAGCGCTGGCATTTTTTTTGTTCATTATTTTTTCTTTCAAATCCTATTTATGAAAATGGGATGTGTCCCTATTTTTTAATCAACCCTACACCATATATATTGTTATATAAAGCGTCTACTTTTTAAACTCATTAATAATTAACTTTGCACAGCAACCTTTCTTTAACTTTCTCGCCGGTCATCTTTTCCCATAATTCCGCGTACATTTTAAGCTGGTTTTCGTAGGCTTCTTTACGCTTCGAATATTTATCAAAATCGTCGGTCTTGTAATCAACTATAACCCAACCGTCCGTCTCTTTAAATATCATATCCATAACGCCTTTTATAACGGTATCACCAGGATTCAGCGCGGAGAACGGTAATTCAAAATATCTCTCTTCGGACTTAAGCATACGTTTCCACATATCACTCTTCATGATGCCATCCACAAGACCAAGTAGTTTTTTGAGGTCTCCTAAAGGCTTGCCTTCTTCCACCATCCAGTTCTTAGCAAGAGATTCTACCTTGCCTCTCTTCCCTTTGCCGCACGCCTCCAACGCCTTGTGAACTATTCCTCCCCAAATCAATCCTTCCTTGCCCTCGCCGGCAAAAATCTCAGGCGATTCGACTATGCCTGTTACGCTGGCACGGTGATATGACTCTTCGCATACCTTAAGAATACCCTCCTCTATCTTCTTTTTCTCTTTCTCCCACTCCTTTTCGCTAATCGCAATGCTTCGCCTTTTTCTGGGCTCAATTAATTTCTTAATCGCCAGTTTTGGCATATCCTTCAAATATTTGAAAAACAGTTCCCATGCCTTTTTTTTATTTCCTTCATGATAGGTAGTTATAACTAAAATATTTTTTGCCCTTGTAACAGCCACATAATCGAGCCTCTTTTCTTCAGCAGATTCGTATGCCTTTTCCTCCCTGGTATGGTCTTCCCAATTTCTCGGCATAGCTAAAAGATCGCTCGCATATTCGCCGATAGATCTTGTTATGCCAAAATAT
>Ga0210051_1004871_pt1 | contig 12997 bp, 15 predicted proteins | sample CryGey092014_all_FD_185464 | JGI IMG/M metagenome (GOLD analysis project Ga0210051, IMG submission 185464) | Groundwater microbial communities from aquifer - Crystal Geyser CG23_combo_of_CG06-09_8/20/14_all (SPAdes) (version 2) | ecosystem: Environmental > Aquatic > Deep subsurface > Groundwater...
AATCAGCTGAAAATGCATCATATATCTCTTTTTTTGTTGGAATGCAGTCCTCTTGGCTTGGGCTTTCTTGTGATTCATCTAAAGCTTCATTACAGCCCATATTCACAAAACTTCCTTTTTTATTTTTGAGGTTGTCAATAGTTCTGTATGCAGAGTATTTGGCTGATAAGTCAATATATAATAATGCTTTCTCTGCCTGCTGGTATGTTTTAAGGATACTAATTTGGGCATAGCCAGGATTTACTGGCTGAAATTTATCCTTGGTGTTATAATTAACATAAAAGAATATAAGGGCAACCATTATAAAGAGAGCTACAGGAAACAAAATCATTGTTGCTTTTTTGTTTTTAATCATATTATCAGCTCTTAGCGAAGTATATTTCTATGTTAAAGCCAGGATCATTTGATGGTATTATAGTTTTGACTGTTTCCCCTAGAACAGTTCCTTCTTTTTGTTTTTTGATATCTTTAGTAATAGTACAAAATTCTTTTCCTCCAGTAATAAGCATTTTAACCTGCCATTTTGAAATATCTTGGAGTATTTCTTTTGTTTCTTTTGTCAATAATCCTTCTTTAAGTGTTCCCTTGACTTTGCCCTCATAGCAAAATCCATTAAGCTCCATGCTTTTTTCAAGTTCTTTCCTGCTTAAAGAACCCAGATATTCTGCAATAGTAATGCCGCTTCCTTCCATAGGAGTCCTTAAATAATTCAGCAGGATGTAATCTTTTTCAAGCTCATTGCTTTCTTCTTCTATTGCTTTTTCTATTCTAATCTCTGTGTTTGTGATATAGGCAAATACAACAATAAAAATAAGGGCAATAAAAATTATCCCAATAATTATGTCTGTAAGGTCATCATCAAAACCTTTCCTGCTTTTTGCAAGCTTCCTGAATAAAGTTTTATATTTCATTTTTGCACTGCAATTAAAATCCTTCCTCTGTAAAAATTTTCTTTGTAATGGATAAGAACATACTGAGATGTTTGGGTATATCTCCTTGCACCCCAGTTGGGTGTTAATATAAAATTTCTTTCTATTTCAGTACCAAATTTTGAGGCAATATCTGGATCAGGGCTCTCTAAAGTAATTTTGAATGATTTTAATGTATCATCTTCTGCGGAATAACACTTTTCTAAAGTCGTGTCATTAAATTTTTCCAAATCAATTATGCCTGGATAAGTTCTGCCTGTTTCTTTATCCTGATATGCAAGGCATTCAGGTGAGTTCAAAAACCTGTTTATAAAGATAGTTGCTTCTAAATTATCAGGGATAACTGTTGTTGAGTACACTTCCCTTGATATAGCATAACTAAACAGGATGAATGAGATTGTGAGGCATATAAGGTTAATAATAAAATAAAGAGGTTTCTTTCCAAGTATATAGCCGCTTGCTTTTTTTGAAAAAAACATTTTTTTATTTGCCATATTCCATAAACCCCCTTGAGATTGAGCCGCCAAGCTCAGATATTTTTTCCAATAATAATTTTCCCTGCTCGCTTTCAGTATTTCCTATTTCCAGCATGACAGAAATTTTATTTTTTATTCCATCTGGAAAATCCCTGCCAGTTGCTTCTAAATCAACAGGAACAACAGATGCGCCAGTAATCTTAATATTATCTAAAGCATTGTTTTCAAGAATAGAGTTTATTATCAAGCAGGCAAGTTTTTTGCTCTCTTTTTCTTTTTCTGAGCCTGAAACAATGAATGCCTTAACATTGTTTTTTGTTTTGTCTTTGTCTTTTCCTGCCCTAAGGCTTATTACAACCTCTGTGTCATAGAGTTTTTCGCTTTTTGACGGATCATTGCAGTTTATTGAAAGCATTCTTTCATCTTCACTATGCTCATTAAGGTTTCTTGTAGAAAATATGTTTAGAGAGCTAACTCCTGTTGCAGTAAGCTTAGAAACAAAAGAATTTGCTATACCGCACATTTCTCCTGATGGTTTTATACTATTCTTTTCATAGCCAGGGTCAACAAGGATTTTCTTATTTATTAGTTTTTCTCCACTAAATTCATCGCATGTTAATATATTCAGGTTTGCCTTTATGAGATTGTCAATAAGAATTTCATTGCCTATTTTTGCAAACTGTATTTTATCAGGTTTTTCTAAAAGTTTTTCATCAATTTTATCAGTTCCTGTTCCAATAAACTTTCTTGAAATTTCATCTGTTCCAATGCCTGTTTTGTAAAGCAATGCTTTTTCTTCATCAATGCTAACAGTAAATTTAGAGGCATTTTGGGTGTAATTTACTATAAGGTTGCCTCCAGGACTTGAGTAAAGGGAATCCATTACAAGGGCCATGTCCTTTGCAAGGTATGCCTGGTAGGGCCTTTCAGTGCTTGACCATCTCATTGCATGGTTAAACAACAACAAAAGAATTATAGCAGCTGCAACTACCTCGCTGGCCAATAGCATTGGTAATGCTGCACCTCTTTTTTTCATACATAGCCATAGAAAGTTATAGTTTAAATGCTTTTTGGTGAATTATCCTGACTGCCACAATTCACCTGTATTTGTTGCAGGATATCTGCATCCCATAAGTTTTGTTGATTGGTCAACAAATCCTAATGGATCATCATACTTAATTAGTATGGTATCAAAAGGCTCTGAATACGGCTCTATATATCCTTTATCCAAAGATTCATGGTATGCAAGACAAATTTTTTCTTCATTATATTTAATAAATGCTATTTGTGGATTTTCTTCCTCAAAATAGTTTCCATAATAAAAAACATAATTATATTTTATATTGTATTCCAAATTTATTGATTTTTCTGGATACGAAATTGAGTTTTTACCATCAGACTTTAAATTATATACACAAAAATTAGTATCTACTTCTATACTGCCTTTCTCCCCCTCTCCTTTCATTAAAGTCAACTTTAGACTTTCTTTATCTGATTCAGAATGAATAAATTTACTGAACTCAATACTATATCCTTCTGATATAAAGGATCTGAAATTAAATGCACCGCAGCTGCAAGGCTCTTCATCTTCTACAAATCCTCTGTCTTTGCATAGCTCAATGAAATTCTTAAAATTGTTCAGGCTGTTTATTGCCCTTTTTTCTTCTTTGTATTCCCGGCTCACACAGGATCCCTCCTCAAGATTCTCGCATACTGCGATTAATTCCTCGCCATATTCACTGTATTTTTCCACAGAAATATCTCTGAATTGTGACACATCCTCTGTTGAGATTAAGGGTGATTTTATAGTTAAAATATCAGGCATTTGTGATCTTGATATAATAAAACCCTCTCCTACAAAATCTAATCCATCCAGTGTTTTGCAGATAAGGTTTTTGTCTTCACATATAAAGTTTCTACCCTCTTGGCGTTCTGGCTTCCTGCACAAACATATGCATGCTTTACCTTTTTCACAATTAGGGGGCTTATTAAATATACTCTCTAAGTTAGAATACTTAACATATTTTGTTTCTATTTCACCAATACTAACAACAGATTCTTTGTCTTTTAAGAAGCCAATTATTGCTGTGTCTTTGTCCATGCGCAGAGGAATTGATTTCCTTGTGCCATGATTGTCTTGATTTACCTCTTCTATTAGTGCAACCAACTGGTTGAATGAGTCCTTGCTGGCATCACTCAGCCTGTAAAACCTGCTTATAATATTTGCAAAAAAAACAAATATAATTATTGCAATTACAACTCCTATCAGAACCTCTAAAGATATGATGCTTGATTTTTTATTTTTTAACATCTTTTCTTATCTAATCACATCTCCCTTCCTTTATTCTGTTATTGCAGATTTCAGCGGGTGTTTCGCAGTCAGTTGTTCTTGGTTTAGCTGGATCATCATAATCACAAGGACATTTGTCTAAAATATTGTTAATGCCATCCCCATCACAGTCGTTTTCCATGCCTCCCATTATATCCACAACCTTTTTTCTTTCTTCTCCTATAATGCCTGTGTAAATCATTATTGAAACAACCAAAACAACAAGGACTATTGCAGCAACAACAATGACATTCAGGCTCAGCTCAACAGCTTTTTTGCTTTTCATTTTTATTACCTCATACAATTAAATCTGATATAATTAATCATAATATCCTGCAAAGCATATATCATCATCTATTCTGTATATATCCAGTCTATATAAGTTTTCGCTGTCCTTCTCTAAAATAAAATCTTCAGATAAACCATCTTCAAATAATGCTTTGATGTGCAACATTGAGGATATTTCTATAATTTTAATAGTTGAAGGGTACATCATATTATTTTTTTTGAATTCATCATCAAATTCAACTTCAGTTAGGAATTTATTAGAAAACATAACAATGCATGGCTTGTAAGGTTGTTCAGTTTCAATTTTATAATATTTTAGCTGGCCTATCCCAGTCTTAACCACTATTCTTAAGTTGCCATCAGAGGAACTTTCAAAAGTTAATTCACATTTTTCAAAACCCTTAAATGTTAATTCTTCTTTAGATATTTCTTCTTTTGATTTTAAAAGATTTAAAATATCTTTATTAATCTCCTTAATATTATTCTCCATGGATTCTGGAATCTCAAACTCATAGTCCAGCTTGTCCTTGCCTATTTTAAAAATGCCTGTGGCATTATTAATCTTTTCCCAGAACATGCCTGATGCCCCTGGGATGAATTGGATGTATAACAAATATAAGCCTACAATAATTAGAATTCCTGCTATTATCCACTTTGCAATTTCCTCCCAAGTATACCCTGCCATTTTCAGCCGAACCTTAAAAACTTAAACAGGTTGTTGATATTATCAGCCAGGCTTTCCCTTATTCCCTTTGCAAAGAATATGAAAAACAAAAGGAATGCCAATACAAACAGCCATAATACTATTTCCCTTCTTGTAAGCGCTTTCTTGTTAATAATTATTTTCATTTTAATGCTTTAAATGCTCTCTAAAACTTTACAGTGGGGGTCTTTTAATTCATCGTTTGCTCCGTTCTGTTCAATATATATTATATTCATCTCTTTGAGTTCCTTATTACCAAGAATGGCACTAAGCCAGTCCCCCCATAGAGTGAGATCCGGACTTATGAAATATATAGAGTAAACCTCCTCTTTTTCTCCAACAAATTCAATATCTTTACTTGTCATGATTACTCCACTGCCTTTCCAGCTTTGGATATAGTCCAAATAAGTAACCCCTTCTTCCTCGCCTTCCTCATTCACTTGGGTTATGTAATAATGCTCACCCATATAATCCATGAGTTCCTTCCCACTTATTTCTATATTCTTCTCAGCAATATTAAAGGTGTAGCATATAAAACATTTTTTATCGCTTGTCAACTGGAGTTTATCAAAGATGTTTCCATATTCTCCGTTAAGGAACATCCACCAGCATCTCGCGCTTAATTCTGAAATCTGCATCATCACCTGGCCCCTATCTCCTTTAAGAGTTTTGTCTTGGGTCTTGCACACTATTGGAAAGGGATTTAACTCCACAACCTTTAAAGCCCTTAAACTAGACTTTACTCTTGTTAATATGCTCGCCCTGCAGGCCTGCTCATCCGCTTCCTGGTCTGCTCTTGTAAAAAACTGGTTTATTGCATAAATTATAATTGCAAAACTAAGTATTGCTATGAGCATTAGTATTAAAAAAGACCTTGCTACTGCTTTACGGCTTTGGTAAGACATCTGACAACCCCTTTATTGAAAAAAATAATATTATTATAAGAATGATTGCAATTAATATTATAATCAGCATTTCTGGAGAAATATTCCATCCTCTTTTTTTTAGTTTATGCATGGGTAAAGGCCTTGTTTTTATGTATATAAGCTTTTCGGTGATTGGGCCTTTTGGAATTATTTGAAGACAATGCTTGCATAGCCAACAGCATTATTATAATCGCCCACTATATCTGCAGAAGTGTAGTATTGCATAAGATTTACCTTCTTGGCCTTGCCCTTCATCAGCTCTATCAACACAGCTATTGGAACAGCACCGCAGATAGTTGCCTGTTTTTTATTAACATACTCAAGAAATCCCCTTGAATCAAGAGATTTTATAAAGCTTATTGCACCATTGTCAAGTTTTTGCATATTTTCCTTTACATCTGTTGAGAAGGGAACATAGCCATAGCTAAAGCCATAGTGTGTAAAATCAGAGCTTGCAATTATGCATATTTTTTTGCCAGATTCTTGTATTGTTTTTTTAATTCCTGATGCAAGTTCCTTAACATTGCAGTCAAATCCAACTGTTATAGGAATAAACCTTAGTTTTTTCAAATTATTCTTGCTTACAAACTGCAAAAATGGAAGCTGTACTTCAATAGAATGCTCATGAAGATGAGCCATTTCATCCTCAACAATGCAGGAATTATTGATTAGTTTTTTTCCAAATTCTTTATCAGCTTTAATAACTCCAAAGGGCGTTTCCCAGTCATCTAAGATAGTTGATGTTCTTCCAAGGCCAGAATGATTAGGGCCAATAATAACAAACAAATCAGGAAACTCTGATTCTGCAATCTCCTTATATGACCATGCAGCGCAAGGCCCTGAGAAAAAATAGCCAGCATGCGGAACAACAGACCCTAAAACCCAACCATTTCTTTTGTTTATTGGCAATGCACCAGGCCCTTTCTTTGATTCAAAGCATTCTATTATCTGCTTGTTTAAGCTGTTAAAATCTGATTCATAGAACTGGCCTGCAACAATAGGCTTTCTTATTCCCATAGCTAGCTATAATACTTTATGCTATAAAAGGTTTGCTTTTTTAAGAAAAAAAGAATAAGAAAAAAATAAAAAAATTTACTCAACCTGTGATGTTAAATCCCCTGTAACATTATGGGCTAGGCCGCTTTCTGCTGTGTATTCTATTATAACATCTTCTTTAAACCTAGACCCTGTAAGGGGTGTAAGGGGATTACAAGTAATAGTAAAGGTGTCTTTTTCTCCATCAACTAATCCATCGCCATCAGGCTCTGTTCCTGAACCATCACATGCTCCTCCAATATATATATTAATTGGATATAAATCCTGTCCCATGCCATTTTGTATGACTAATTCAACAGTGCCTGCATCACCATCAACCTTAAAGTCCTCACAGCTTAAGCCAGGCACTAGTCTACAGCTTGATGGCAGATATCTGCTCGGGTTCAATACTCCAAAATATGCCAGAGCTGCTATTGCAATCAAAACAACAAGAATTGCCCAGCCATAGGTCATTAGAAATTCCATGGCAGCTTGTGCTTTTTTCATTTTATCACCTCTATTCCTGGATTTTTATAGTATATTACTATACTTTTCTATATATTAATACTAACTTATATATAAAACTAACTATTTTTAACTAAATAATGCTTCCAAACAGCCTGCTGATAACTGCTGAAAAGATTAAGAACAAGATTATAGTAGAAAAAATAAATATTGGAATATATTTTACCCCTGCCTTTATATCCCCTTTTCTTATGGTTGCAATTATCACAGATGAAAAATAGGATGTTATAACAAGGCATGTAATAGCAAATATCCTAAAATCCTTAACAGACATGCCTGCCTCAGAGAAATTAATAGAAAAGGTTGTTATTCCTGAAGGAACATCAAGCTTTAACATAAGATTGCTTACTATAAAGAGCAGATGGCTTGACAATGCAAACAATAATGGTGCTGCAACTATTGTTGCAAATGAAATAAATATCACATATGTTGTTACATTTGCTGAAAGCTCTTTCTTCATAATCCTTGACTCCTGTATGTCAATTGATATCTTAGTAAGAAGGTCTCCAATTTCACCTCCAGCAGCTATACCCTCAATAAGAAGGTTTATTGAACGTCTTAGCATGAGCGAGTCATATTTTTCTGAAAACCTTTTGAGAGCCTCCTCAAGGTCTTCACCACTCATTGTTTCTTTTGCAACCATCTCTATCTCGCTGGCTAAAACACCAAATTGTGGCCTCACAGCATACCATAAAGCACGGTCAATAGGCATGCCTGCCCTTATATTTGCAGATGTTAATTGTAAGAAATCTGCAAGAACATCTTCTATTCCAATCCTTCTCTTGAATATCCTTATATCAGTGATAAGATAGAACAATAACCATAGCATTAAAAGTAATACAACAAATAAAACTATCCATACTAAAAACATGATAAAGCTGACATATAAAACACCATATTTCAAGTCAGTTGAGAAACGATAAATAAGGTAAAATGAGATTATTAAATTCAAGAAAACACATAAGTCAAAGATTATTTTAGACAACTTATGAGATTCAATAACAAAACCTGCTTTTTGTGAGTAATATTTCAATCTATTCCTTCTATGCTCCATCATCAATTTCTTTTTTTTCTGTTTCTGAAGCTTCCTGTATAAACTAACCTTTTCCTCAATGCTCTTTTCCTTTGTCTCTTTTGGTTTTTTTGATGGTTTAAACAGTTCTTTTATCTTCATATTTCCACCGCAGGTCTTGAAGACTTTATAATTGAGAAAAACATATACTGGATAAATCCAAGGAATAATGCTATTGCCAGCAAAGCAGCCAAATCAACCTTTATTGAAATGAATGTTGTAAGTACAATGAGCATTGTTATGCCCAATGAAGGAACTATAATTGCTATAACCATATAAAACATTGCCAATGGATTCAGTTTTCTTCCATACTCCTTGACATCAATAATCTGCTCACGAACAATTTGGTCAAGTATGTTTGAAAGCGAGCTTGAGATATCAGCCCCTGTCCTTAGTGAGTTAAGGATCTGCCATAATAGCTTTGTTAAATCTGAGGAAGGGGTTGTTTCTATTGTTTCATTTATTGCATCCTCTATTGTTGTTCCCATAGAAACCTTGTCTATTATTTCCTTAAAGTATTTTCCAATTACTTCATAGTTTTTTGAGGCATTGATCATTGCATCGTATAGAGAGACCCCTGATTCAAGCTCTATTATCATAAAGCGGCCAGCAAAAACAATCTCCCTGCTTATCTCCCTTCCCTTTCTTAATATCTTAACATCTGGCACTTTAAGCATGTAGAAAAACGTAATAAAAAACATAAACAGCGGAAAAGCAAAATAAAGTATTTTTGATAATATCTCCAATTGGGTAAGTACTGTTACAAACAAAGCAGTTATTCCTGTTGTAAGGTAGAATGCAGATAAGATTGTTTTCTTTATAAATTCCTCGGGCGTGTCAAACATGCCTGCTTGTTTTAATTTTGTGTTAAGTCCAGGGAGAGTTCTTGCAATCCTTCTGATTAATACATTACTAATATAAATCACCTTTTCTTCTTAATTGGTTTAGTGCTTCTCCTTTTTTTCAGAGGCCTCTTTTTCTTGCTTAAATTAGCAGATTCCTTATTTTTTTCAATTTTTGCTGTTTCTTTTTTTTCAGATATAAGGGGTTTGTTTGATCTTACAATCTTCATGAAGTTATCCTTATCTGTATAATATTCAGCCATAATTCCCCCAACATCATCAACAGTGTTTATGTTATGTTTAACAAGATATTTCAGAACAAGCTCTTTTTCCTTGATATCTCTGTTTATCTCATTCCTTGTCATACCAGTAAACATCCCTAATGTTTTCATAACAGAGATGGAATTATTTGCTTTTTCAAGTTTATCATTTCTTATATTCAGCTGGATCAAAACATTTGTGCTGCTGTCAGGAAGTATTTCTGATACCTGGAAGGTTCTTCTTATCCCAGTTCTCCTATTCCTATACTGGACCAGGATCATTGAAATAGCTGGAAGCATTGTTTTTGGAACATCAATAGGAGGATTTGTCAGCCTTGTGATTGTTTCATTTGTATCATTTGCGTGAACAGTTGCATATACAGAGTGGCCTGTGTGAATTGCCTCAAATAAGACCTCTGCCTCTTTTTTTCTTCTTATTTCCCCCACAACAATCCTGTCAGGCCTCATTCTTAAAGAATTAACCAATAGATCAAGCATTGTTATAGCACCTCTTCCTTCAGGATTAGGCAATTTTGTTATCATAGGGATCCAGTGCAAAAATCTAGGTAATTGTATCTCATGCGTATCTTCAATTGATATGATTCTCTGGTTAGGAGGGAAGAAATTTGAAACAACATTAAGCATAGAGGTTTTTCCTGTTGCAGTTCCACCAGATATTATTATAGATAGCTCATATTGAACACCAAGCCAGATAAGGGCTGCTGCCTCAGTAGAGATTGTCTTGTTTGTTATAAAGTCTGTAATTGTCCATGGCTTTGCTGCAAACTTTCTTAGAGTTATTGTGTTTCCCTTGAGTGAGGTTGGCAAGAGAGTTGCATTTACCCTGTCTCCTGTACTTAGGTTTGCATCCATCAATGGCTCAAGAACAGTTATCTGCCTTCCTACCTTCTTGCCTATTAAAGATGCATAGTGCTTTATCTGCTCCTCACTCTCAAGCATAATGTTTGTCTTAAGCCAGCCATGCTTTCTGTGATAAACCCAAACAGGCTCATCTGCATTATTTATTGCTATCTCCTCAAGATTAACATCATTCATAAGGATTTCTATGTTGCCCATGCCAAGGCTCTTCTGTATTAAGTATGACTTAAGGAAATTCATTGTTTTCTGGTCAACATCAGGGAAATGCTTTCTTACTAACAGATCAATTGTTTCCTTAAACCTTTGTTCAATCAGATCGCCCTTCTTTAAGTCTATTATGTCAATTATTCCAAGGTTTACCTCTGTGATAAGCTCCTGTCTTATCTTCTCAAGTATTATTTCTGTGTTCTTGCTTATGCTGGATATAGAGACATCATATATTGGAACAAATTCTTTTTTTTCTGTGTAAATCCTTATCTTTATAGGAATTTCATTAGAAATAAAGCTATATTCTTCCTTTACTACCATAATATCAACCTCTTTTTTGAATTTTTAGTTTTAAGTTAAATTTCCTAAATATCCTTTTTTTTTGATTAGGCTACATAATTTCTTAATCTCCTTTTCAAAAATATTCTTTTTTTGATCAATATCCTTGAACTTTTTTTCCATTATGTCAATATGCCTCTGAATATCTTCTGACTTGGATGATAGGCTGAATGCCTTTGCCTTTGAAATAAAATCATTTAATTCCTTTCTTAGGTTGTTTCTATCATCATTTATTTTTTCAATCAAATTAGATGCTTCCATCTTTTTTTCAAAAAAGTTCTTGAACTTATCTGACAATCTTTTGCTTTCACTGATGTTTTTTTTGATTATCCTTCCCCTTTCAAAAACCTTTTTTAGAATCTCTTTTTGTGATTGTAATACTTTTTTCTCATATTCCTTGCTTTCTTTAGCCAGCGGAACAATCTTACTTTTTTGCATATTAATTATTTCTTTTGTATCCTCTGCTAGATCTTTTAATTTTTTTATATGTGACTCTAAATCCTCAATATGGATATCCTCTGACTTACTCTTCTGTTTAACTATATTTATAGTATCTTCAATTTTTTTTATTGAGTCTGTTTTTAATCTTTCTGCTTTTATTATTTTTTCCTCTGAGCCTATTTCTTTCAGGAGTTCTGAATATTTTTTCTGGACCCTGACAATCTGCCCATCAATTTTATTAATATTGTCTGCAAAAATCTTATCCTGGTTCTTTACCTGGTTGTCAATCTTTTTTTTCAGTTCCTCATATCTTTCAAGCTCTTTAAGTTCTTTTTCTACATTTACAGACTCAGCATGTATGTCCTCTCTTATCTTTCTAAATTCTTCTCTGATTCTTTTAATATCTCCGCCCCTCTTATCCAGAAAGCTTAACAATGATTCTGATTTTCTTATAATAACATCTTTTTTCCCATGGAATTCCTTGACTTTTTTTGTTATCTCTTCTTTTTTCAGTTTTTTCTCAATAAGCCAGGAGGTTGCAAACTTATAATCAATACTTATAATACCCTCCTCCTCAAGGAAGTCAGCCCATTCCTCAACAACAACTTGGCTTACACCAAGCTCTTTTGCTGCTTCTGGAACAGAAATTCTTTTTTTCTCTTGAATAAGGCTTACCAGCCTGTCAACACCTGTTTTTAATAATGAATCTTGGACCATCTTATCTTAAAAAAATTCCTTTTTAATATAAATATCTATCGGAATCATTCAATTTTTAAATTCTCGCATTCATATGTTGCAAGATGATCATAATCCAGCCTAAACCATGAGGGCATATCTTTAATGTTGTAATTTGTTGTTAACTGGTCTCCAAAATAGATATAATCAACAACACTTCTGCTCTTTATTGGAACTTCCTGTGCCTGGAATTCCTCTAGATTCACAAGGCTTTCAATGCCATATGCTGAGCTTGAAAGATTTCCCTCTAATCTCATGAGGAAATTTGGAGCTGTAGTTGATTCAATATAATATGAATTATTAATATGGATTTTAAGGTTTGTTGTTTCATTGTTGGGCCCAATAAAATCTGTAATAGTTGTTTTTATTATTGTGTTAGTAACCCTGCCATAGCTGTTTATCACATACAAAGGGTCTTCAAATTCCAGTATGCTGATGTTTGTGGTTATGTAAAGTGGTCTTTGCCATGAAGCTGTTTTCTTGACATCCTCAAGATTTAGTGTTACATCAAGGTCAACATTCACTGTCCATGGGTTTTTCTGGTAAATAACAATATCATTTATATCAAAGTCAACTATTATGTCAAGTTTTATTGCCTGCCCTTTTATTCTTTGGGTCCAGTTGATAAAGGTTGATTCATTCATAAGGCCCATTTGTGAATCATTGATAGTTCCATTCAAAAATGCTTCTTTAAAGCAAGAATTTGCATCATACAGAAATATTCCATTATCTGTTATGTACTGCTCCATGCTCATTAATGACCTAAATCCTGAGATGTAAAGGCCTCTCTCTATATCTTTTTCAACATCATCTATAAAACTATTCATAGAGTAAATCCTTGTCTCAGTAACCATAACCTTATCCCTAAGTTTGTAGCTAGTATGGATTGTGAATGAAAACACTACTAAAGATATAAGTGCAATTGCAGTTATACTAAAAAACATGCTTTTTCTGTTTAATGCCATGTTCTTACCTCTGCTATTATCGGGCCCCATAATGAGGGAACACCCC
>Ga0210051_1004873_pt1 | contig 12995 bp, 14 predicted proteins | sample CryGey092014_all_FD_185464 | JGI IMG/M metagenome (GOLD analysis project Ga0210051, IMG submission 185464) | Groundwater microbial communities from aquifer - Crystal Geyser CG23_combo_of_CG06-09_8/20/14_all (SPAdes) (version 2) | ecosystem: Environmental > Aquatic > Deep subsurface > Groundwater...
AGTACCGTAGCCCCGCCGGTAATTCCACGAATAACTAACTTATATTCTTGCATTTTATTCTTCTCCTAATTCTTTCTCAATTTCATCTCTAACCTCAGATGCTATCTGGGTCAGGAGGTTATACACATTTTCAGCCACTTCTCGCGCCAGTTTCAAATTATTATTATCGGTTACATCGGTTACGTCAAGGTCATATTTGTACCCAACAATGGATTTTTCACTTTGAAGGATAATTGTCGGTATAACTTTTTCCAATATTTTCTTCTTTACATCAAGAACTAAATCATTAGAAATGCTTTTTATCTGGAAATTTTCTTTCTCACTCTCCTTTCTATTATGAGTATCCACAAACAAATTAGATAACTCAACTGACACTGTGTCAAGCCACGGCTCTCCAATCAAGTTATCAGAGATATTATTATAAGTGTCATCAATCACTGTCTCTGAAATCAAATCCATGAAAGATTTTCCCGCCACTGAAAGGTTAAACATTCTCTCCCATTCAGAGAAATTATTCATATCAGTTCGTACTGCATTTATCAGAGAACCTAAAATTTGATTGCCAGAGAAGATTGCCTTCGATAGAGATACTTCAATCTTAGCCCTACTACGGCTAATAATCTGCTGGGGCTTTACTTCCCCCTGACCCCCACTGGATGGGGCCTTGGGGTCTCCAATTTGATTAGTGCCCGTTTTTCCATCACCTGACGGTTTATTGCCTATATAACGTAGAGCATTGGTGGGCCACTCAATTGATTTCCTATCCAAGGTCTCGGGGATAGTGATTGAAATGGTTCCATCTGCAATGTGCTGTCTACGAAGTTCATCTGGTGAGAAGATTTGATTGGTGATAAATAAACTATCTGCATTAGCATTTGCCATACGAGCGCGAGATGCCGCCACATTCTTTTCATCATCAAAATCAATCCACTGAAATTTCAAATATTCAGGAAGTATGTTTTCCCAGTATGCTTTAGCCTTTTTCTTTGCAAGAGATTTTCCAGAGCGGTTGGATACCCGCTCATTGCGGATAGTCCCAGACATAGTTTCCCCGCCGTTACTGGTTCCACCCATACCAATATCACTAGGAGTAAGACCATATCCAGCAGTCAGAACAGTGATATACCGGGCCGTCACACTGTCATACAAAATCTCAGATGGCAATTTCCCAAACGGAATCCACTTTGCTTCCGCAGTATGCTCATACAGAACTGGGATCTTCAGGGGATTGACACCATAGAGTAAATCACGGAAAGATGCTACCCATGCAGTAGCACTTTCTTGATCCATATCCCCCAAATCTAAAATACCAGCTTCGGGAGTGTTGAGAAGAAGTTGAGAGTAATAGACATCTCCCCTATTCAACATCTCCATGGCAAGATAAATTCTCTCTGGGGGGGCCATGCCCCACCCCTCTCTTTGAATTTCTGTACGAGGAGAAAGATAAATCCTTGAAATAAAATCTCTACCAAAAAATACTGGGGTTGGAAATCCTGCTACCTGCTGAACCACTGGATAATCTACATCCAAAGTAGGGGCAAGAGTGCCGCCATCAATAGGCTTTACCCAAACAACTTTCCCACTAGGGGCATTATATTCTCTTCCAATCTCCCCAGCCGCACCAAAAGGTAAATCAAATAAATCTTTTACAATCCATTCAGTATGAGTAGAAAAATCAATAGTAGTGTAGTCGGCATGTCCCCGTTCCAAAAGGCGAGTGTAATATTTTATCTCATCCTTTAGTTCGTCCTGCTGTTCACTGTCTCTGGCAGTAATTGTCCAATCCAAGGAAAGAAGATAATTTGTAATAGCTTCTCGGCATAAAACAGCAATTGGCTGTCTACGAACAAAAGATCTCCAAACATCAGAAGCAAGCCATGATGGGTTACTCCATAGGGGAGCCTGACGAACCAGATAATTCATCTCCCCACCCGGAGCAGAAATCTGGCCGGGCTGTCTGGTTACTGTAACTGATTTGGGTTGTCGTTTAGCCATATTACATCCATTTTATCGTAAATTCATATAAAATACTATGATGAATTTACCTACCCCCAATAGACAAAAATTTCACAGATGACCATTTTTTTTGAATGGGGTTTATTTTGTGTCTAGCACCAGTGACAGAGGTGATTCTGTCATCGTGATTTTGACCGTCAAACCTATCCAACTGTGAAAAGAACTTTTCATTCCATGAACCTTTTACATAATACCACTGACCTTTAGCCGCCTCAGCAAACCATGTATTTGCTGCCAAAACTCTGTCCCCTAATTTCTTTGCTTCAAGAGCCGTGGCCTTATATCCTGGTAATTCTTTCTTTATCAAGGAAATGAGTTCTGCAATTTGGTTTTTTCCACCAGATGCTGGCTCTTGCTCAAAACAAATCTCTACAAAGGGGCCGTCCTGTTTAGCAATCTCAATAATATTCTCCTTGATTTTGCTCCACTCCCACCAACCCCCAAAACTATCCTCAAGGCAATATCTGGTCTTGGTGGTATCCTTGGTCATATCACTTCCAACTAGGGAGCCAACAGTCTCATCTGGGTCATTGATTTTCTTGCCCCGTAGGATTTTGGCCTCGGTAGCCGCTAAGTCCCAGAACCTAACATTTTTAATGGCCCAGTCTGGGTATTCTGGCAGGTCTTTATCATCAAACCATCGTCTATCTCCAAGTGACCCACCTTCATCAGATGCTTCCCCATCAATTTCACGAGTGCGAAGATACCCAGCAGGATAAGCAGAAACTAAGGAAGCATAAAATACCGGGTCAAGATTCTCTGCATTTTTTCTGGTGGAAGTTTTGAATATTTGAAATAGGGGCTGGTCTACCCCTCGTTCCCGTAATTCTTCCATCAACTTCTGAACCTCAGGGGAATTACCCCCCTGAAAAAATGTATTTGTCCAGTGGTCAAGTCCAGCCATTGTTGTAGTACACCAAGCCTGGGGTTTGTCCCCCACACGACAGAAGGCAATGGCGTTCTTCCATCCAAGACCTGTTGGATCAACCCGCCCCTCATCATACCAAAAGAAATTTACATTAGAGCCACGAGCACTCTCAGGGTCTTTCAATCCCTTACAGTATAGTTTAGCCCCATTTAGGAAAACAATTGTAAAGGGACGAATAGCCTCCCAATCAGGGGACTGACGATAACGATGTTTGGGAACCACCATATTCCATGGAATCCACTTGCGGAGTTCGGGCCATGTGCTGGTGCGGAAATTCTCAAATGATGGGTTCATTACTGCCCCGTCTTCACCAGCACGAATTTTCAAAATAGTCTTTTGTGCCCCCGCCGTACTTTTGCCTCCACCTCTCCCAGACTGCAAAAGAATAAATCTGGCAGGAGAAGCAATAAATGCTTCTAGCTCTGGTCTCGGCTTGAATTGGGTTCCATCGTCTTTTACAAAATAACCGTTGGCATCCAAACCCCATGACATTTCCACCTTGGTTCTTGGAATTTTAAGGTTCTTAGGAATGGGAATACCCCGCGCCTTAAGTTCTTGAATAAGGAGCAGGGCTTTCTTTTTATCTTCTTCAGTTATCTGTTTTTCTCGGAGAAGTCCACTTCCAAACGTCATTCAGTCTTATCATCCTCAACCAGTTCAGCATCTACTGAATCTGGTTTATTTCCACCCAATAACTTTACAAGCTGTGCCGTAAGCTCTGCATCAGACATTTTTGATATTTTGAGGAAACTCTCAGCCATCCCAACCGAAGCCACACGAGTAGCGATGCCAAGGTCAATAGCCCTAATAGCAGAACTGTCACTTTTGATACCACCAGTGTCTTTGTTATTAAGAAATGCCAGTCCTTTGTCCATCAAATCTGTTCCAACTTCTTCATGGCGTTTGAACATTTCAATGCGACGAGCGATAACTTCCTCTTCTTTTCTCTGTGATTCGGCCACACTCAAAGTATCTGCCCGCTCATTCCACCCATAAGTATTTTCCCAAATCTCCAACAATTTCTTTCCGGGAGTTCGTCCCCCATTACTTTCACAAGGGGGTAATTTAGAGATAAAGACTGGCCCAATCTTTCGGCCAGCTTCGTACCATAAATAAAAACAGGTATCTATAAAATCATCTGGATAATCTGATCTCGACACAGTGTCAAATGTCCTCGTGCAAGAATTTCCTAACTAAAAATTGTTTTCGTTTTTCTTGTAAAAATGGGATACTTATTCTCATATTTGCATGGGCCAGAATATGATGTTTCATACATAGAGGAATTCGATTTCGTATACATGAGGATTTCTTACCATGGGAAATTGGGAAAATTTCATGTATGATCTCAGTGTATTCTCCACAGTCCCATATACATTTATGGTCAAAAATCCAAAAAATAAAATCCCTATCTTTATCTAACTCCTTCCTTACTTTACTTTTTTTCATCTACCCACCGAAGAAACTCCCAATAACCCTTCCCGCCAAAATAAGCAATATTATACTTCCATATGTAGATTCATCCCAGGAAGCCCATTCCAACCACCGAGTTTGAAACTCTAAAGTTTGTAGAAACCAAAGAAATTCTACTCTAATCCTAGTATCATCAATATGAGGATGCTGTTTATGATTTATTTTCATCGTAGGGTCTCAAATAGGAGTGCTTTTCCATAAACTCAGCAAATTTAGTGGGAGAGAGATAATGGGCCTTCTCCAGAAGGAATTTATACCAATCAGCATCTTTGATAATAACCCCATTGGCTCTCCACACATCTTCAAAAATCTTACGGGCATCAAAGGGGTTTTCAATAATATAAAGAGTAGCCGAGTGCCAAATTCCAGTGGGAGAAAACAGCCTCCCATTTTCCTTTACCAACCCATATTCATTTTTCAACACCAAAGGAGCCTTATAGATTGACCCGGTTTTAGCCCAAACCTCAAAACATGTTTTGGGGTCTAATTTTCTTAACCTACGAACTACACCCATTGTCATTTTTCATCATCCTTCACAGTCCCAAAGTTTCAAAAAAATTTCACCCCCCCATATATTAACATATTTAACTTAATAACCAAAGAAAAATAAATTACCCTTATATATATTACTGTAAGTAATATTATACTGAATAATTTTTAAAAAAGCAAGGGTATAGTATTAACTTTTTGTTAAAGTTTTTAACCTATTCCACCCTTTGCAAAGAACTTTGATTGCGAGAACATTACCCATGGGTAATAATTGTTAAAACTTTGTAAGAGTGTTGCCCGTGGGGGCTTGTTTATTATTGAATGGCAATGTATAATGGGTAAAATTTGATACTATGTTAAACAAGGAGAATTATGTCTCGGGGATATTGTGATAAAGATTGTAAAAGATTTACTGAAGGAATAAGTCGGGGAACCCAGCATCAATGTGGGGAATGTGGAAAATACACAGATAAAAATAAGAAAACTAACCCACCGGCAGAGAAGTTTACCGATAATGGGTACACTGCTGAATATGTAGTCACATCAGAAAAGAGAGTTTCAACAGTTGAGGAAGTAATTGCCTTAGCAAAAATAGATACAAATATCTGGAGAGTTGATAAATTTTCAGTTGGAACCTATGAGGGATATAGAAAAAATCGTAAGGTAAATTGGCATGTTGTAAATGGCAAGGTCACTGATGGTGATGTAGAAGATAGTGGGAAAATCTTAGTTGTCCCCCTATACTCTGTGCGAATATGGATGTCACGTAAAACTGCCGAAATCCGTAATAATTTAGTGGTAAATTCATTTACCACTAAAGCACTAAAATTCTCCCCCAAATACCCAAAAATAAAGTATGAAACCGAAAAACGTGGTTACCTGTTTGAATTGGGATTACCAGATTTACAGCTAGGAAGATTGATTGATGCCAATGAGGCTGGGTTTGATATTAACCCCGAAAATCAGATTGTACAGGCGGAAAAAGTTGTTAGTAAATTAATTGCCTACTCAACTATGTTTGGGGTTGAAAGAGTTCTTTTCCCGGTTGGAAATGACTTCTTTGACACAAACTCAGCCGATATGTTCACCAAGCACGGAACTCCCCAATCTGATGATATTCGATGGCAAAGAACCTACAAATTGGGGTGTGAGTTTTTAGTAAATACAATTGAGAAACTCATGCAGATTGCCCCAGTAGATGTGTTGGTAATCCCTGGAAATCATGATGAAGATAAAATATGGTATTTAGGAGAGTATTTATCCGCTTGGTTCAATAAAACTGATTCTGTGTCAGTTGATAATTGTCCCATGAAGCGCAAATACTATGCCTTTTATAAAAACCTAATTGGGCTTACCCATGGATACTTTGAGAGAAGTAATAAATTAGACAGTCTTATGGCCTATGAAGTTCCCCAGTTGTGGGCAAACTCTACCCACCGAGAATGGCATTTAGGAGATAAGCATCATAAAATTGATATGGTACTCAAAACCGATGAAAACGAGAACGGGGTGGTGGTTCGTATCTTGCGCTCCCTTGCCAGCCCATCTGTATGGGAGTTTGATAAGGGATATGTGGGTTCCCTGAAGGCAGCTGAGGCCTTTGTATGGCATAAAAGCGATGGGCTAATTGCCCAATTTACTGCAAGTAAGTAAAATTAAATATGAATAGGAGATGAGAATGGAGACTACATGGCTGGCCCGTCAGTTCATAAAACAACGGGAAATCATTGAGGCGGCAGAGACCCCATTTGCTAAATTGGCAGTATTTGTACTTCCCATCATTGCCCCCCTAGTTCCTGCATTTATGACCGGGGTTCATCTGTTTTCTCTATTTATTGTCATATTTACCTTTTCTGGGGCAGATGTTATCTCAAAGATCATGGCTGGTATTATTGCCCTAGTTCTGGAGTTACTTGGATATGTTGGAGCAATTTCAGCAATTAAGTCTCTTTTTACTTGGGTAAAAGAAAAAAGGGTGGAGCATTTGGTTCCGGTTGTTTTAAATGGAATTGCCTATTTGTTCTATTTACTCTCAATTGTTTTAGTAAACTTTTACTTGGGAAACTATTTGGGGGAAGATGGGCTTGTGACTGGGATTATTGGCCTTCTGTCCCTTATCACTGTCCCCACTGGTTTACTTGCCGCCAATCACCTGAATGAGAGTGCGGATCGAGAGATTACTGAAAAGAAACATTTGGAACAAATTAGTCATGATGATATGGTGCGAAGGGAAAAAAATAACTTGAATTTGGAAAAGTATAAAATCAGGTATGGAGTTCCAAATACTTCCGAAAGTATTTTGAAAGTTTCAAAACAATTTCAAAATACTTCTGGAAGTAATTCCAAAATGGGACGCCCATCGGTACATTTGGAACAAGTATTCTCATATATGGAAGAAAATTATTCCAAAACTGGTTCCATACCGTCATTTACGGAAGTAGTTTCAGATTTGAAACTTCCACCCGCCACTGCTTCCAGATTACGCAAGGAATGGATTGAGATGAAGAGGAAAAATGGATAAAGTAAAACAGTATGCCGTGGTAGACATTGATGGATGCCTTGCAGACTTCGAGGGAGAGTTCTGTGAGAGATTTGGGAGTGAAAATCGTCATTTGGTGGATTTACGATGGAGATACCCCAATATTTCACCGGATTTGATTGATGAATTCATTGAATCTCCTGAAACTTATCGAGATTTAGTCCCCATTTTTGGGGGCCTATATTTGGTTAGTTCATTCCGTAAGGCTGGATATGGGATTATCTTGATGACCAGCAGGCCTCCTACGGCCTATAAGGTTACGGAACACTGGTTAAAGAGTTATTATATTTTTCATGATGAATTAATTTTTACTAAGGATAAGAGAACTGCGATTGACATTTGGAATAAATCTCACCAGGATGGTAATATTTCAATAATGGTAGATGACCTTTTGATTAATTTTTCATTAGTACCGGGAAATGTAAATCAGTACTTATGGGATCAGCCATGGAACTCTAATGGTACTATTAATCAACAGGTTCCCCGTTTGCGGTATAATGAAGAAAATATGAGATTGGAAATTTTTGACACAGTGTCAAAATTATGGAAGGTTTGGAGAATCAAATAAAAATAAAATTGCGCTTGGTTTTTATCTTACTGGTTCTTACGAGGATATAAAATGAGGATGGATGATGGGAAATTTACAGTAATAAAACGGTGGTTAATTGGGATTAGTGGAATTTGCTTGGCGTATGCTTCCATTGAGTTTTCTAGGCAGGGTGTGGGGATTATTGGCGAAATGGCTTGGGTAGGGACAGTAGTTGCCGTCTCTCTTACTTGTGCCGAATTGTTGTTTAATTCTAACTTTGATGAGTTGAATTGGACAATTTTGGTCTTAGGATTGGGAGCCTATATTTATTCAATTTGGACAAATATTGTTGGATTTTATTTTTATCGTGCAATGCCGGGGGATTTGTTTTCCGCCTTTGATATTACCAATTTGGCTGGTGGGATTTTTATGGATGTCTATCCTGAATTAGCAATATCTTGGGCATTGAAAGAGAGCAAGATTGGGGATTTGCTGGGAAACATCATTAAAACATCCAAAAATCCTAGCAAACTTACCCACCTAGCCCATCCCCTACAGAAGAGCCATCAGCAAAATTTTGGACAGAATTCAATGCCGTCAAATCTACCCTACATGGAAGGGAAGTTTATGGAACAAAATGGAAAAACTCGTGCAGAAATACTCAGGCGGAAAATGAAATCTTCTCAACTTCATTTAGGAGGTGAATAATGAATGACCCTGCTCGTGGTTGTTGTTTTGGGTTGGTAATTACTGGAGTAGGGGCCTTACTAATCTGGATTATTATGGCTTATGCAATGAGTTAGGATGAATTTTCAGACAGCAAAGTGAGCGGGGTTGAGAGTGAACCAACTGCTCTCAATTCTAGCCCATAAAAACAGGACAATGGAAGTATCTACAATTGATTTACCTGCATTAGATGTGGATGATTAGATGGAATAATGAATGAGCAGAAGCAAAAAGAAAACACCAATCATGGGAATAGCCTCTGACAGTGATGCCTGGTACAAAAAGTATCTGCATGGCAAAAGAAGGGCAAAGGTAAGGGAATTGCTTAGCCATGGAGATTTTGATGGGGCAGAAGTGGAATTGCCTTACGATTGGATGGATTCATGTAAAGACGGAAAGCAGTGGTTTAATGCTCTATTTCATCCTGAATGGCTAAGGAAGTAAAGGTAAGTAGGGGGGTTATTGAGTATTATACCAAATAGACTTTTGAGCCAAAAAATTGGACAATTTAAATTATGACAGGCAGTACCTGAATTAGAACATCTGTTCGTTCCATAATTGTCTGACAATTTCGTGTAGATTTCGTAGGGTAATTGCGCATAGTCTCTCTCATAAACCTATTGCTATATGTAGATGGGGGGTGTATAAGTATCCCATGGTGCAAGCCATGTAACATACAGACTAGGCACATTAATAATCTACGCGCGGGAGGAACTCAAGAAGTAATGCAAGACCCATAATCTTGTGGGCAAGATGGAAAAGGCAAGCCCGTAGCGTAGTACATAGCACATTACAATCTTGACAATTACAATCTTGACACGTGCGCCAAATTTGCCCATATCCCAAAGAATGGGCAAATTCTTATAATCGGAGTGTGTAAAATGATGAAAAATTTTGCGAGTCGTATGAATGCACTAAATGCTAAGGGTATCAAATCCCCAAAAACCTACCGCCTTTTAATTAGTCGAGCAAATGACATTTTGCGTCTTGCCAATTTGACAGGTACGTTGTCTGATATGGGAAAAGTGCAACTTGACAAATTGTCATCCCAAATTGACAATATTCTGCTCCTATTAGAGACCAAACCTGCCAAAAGTGTGGCAATTGTAGATGGCGAACGGATGTTGTCTGCGGATCAGATGGAAAGGCGCATCACATCCTATCGCTATCAGTTGGTGATTCGACGCGAGTACCAAGCAGACTATGAGCGCCGATCGCATGAACAGGATGTGAAATTGGCAGCGATTTTGGCGGGTATTCCCGTCGCCCAGCGAAATCAGTTTCAGGACTTGCTAGAACGAATGGAAATAACCACAAATCCTCCGACAAAGGACGAATCTGAAAATCTGATTGAAGTCGAAGAATCTGTAAATGCCTAACTAAAAATTAGGCAAATAACCAAAATACCCCCATTATTAATTTAGTGGGGGTATTTTCATTTATCTGATTAATCACATTAATCTGATTAATCATATTAATCTGATTAATCATATTATTGGTAGACTATTCTCCCCGGATTTATACCTTTATATCTTTTATTCATTTTTCTCATATTAAATAGATGAAAGATATAAGCGTATTAAATCGTTGTAAGGCAAATTAAACGCTTAAAATCCCAATTAAAGGAGAATTAAATGTCCATCCAAGATTTGCTCAAACTTCATAAACAGGTAAGGAATAGGAAAGGTTTTTTTACCCCCGCATCCTACCGTAAAGCGTTGAAACGTATTCGGCGTAAAATTCATATCAAATTATCATCTTCGGGGAAATGATTTTGTGATATAAAATAAAGGGGGATTTGTCAGAGTTTATCATTATATGGTTGACTCTGACAAATCCAAGAAAATTGCACGAGAATGGATTAAAGTAGGGGAATTTCCATTCTCTCAATTTTCTTGGATTAGGGGATTGACTTATGAAAGCCTAGATTGGCGGGTTTGGGTAGCTATGTTCCAAATTGGTTCCCAATCTAGGCTTTCATAAATTAATTAAATAAAAAAGGGGATAAAAATGGCTGAATTTGATTTACACGATAAACTTGTGAATTGTAAAATATGCTCCATCGCAAAATTTATGAAATATTGTGAAAAATATGCTTTTAGAGATGTCCTGATTATCATTAAAGCAGAAAAAGAAGGTGAAAAAATTCTGGAAGTTTTAACTAAACTCTCATGTTAGGGGGGATTTATTTATGCTATTATGGCAATGAGCACAAAAAGAATTCCAGTGAATTTCCCACTAGGGACGTGCTTTGAGATGTGCAACTCATTCCATTGCCACTAGGTTTTGATACTGTGTCAAAACTACCATATTTTCAAAGGAGATTAAAGCAATGTTCAAAATGAACGTAAAATCCCCCAAAGTTTCCAAGCATTGGGCCAGCAAGAAATCCATTAAGGGAATTAAAGTTAAGCATGTGAAAAATCTCAGCCGTGGGGAACAAAATCACCTAAAATTCCTGGAAGAAATTCGCCAAGCAAGAATGAAAATGTAGAATAGTTTATTATCCGCCCAAAAGAGTTGTCCATTATTAAATCTCTTTTGGGTGGTCATAAATCATTCTATTCAGAATGAAAATTAAAGGAGTAAAAATGCTTCCTAAATGTAATCAGTGTGATTCAGCGACAATTAATGGACTTTATTGTCATGAAAAAGGATGCCCAAATATTGATAAAGTTTGGGATTATGTGGAAAAAGAATGGGAGTTTTCCCCAGATGAAATTAACGAGGAATTCTGGGATGAAAATGACGTTGTAGATGAAGGTCTGCCCTTTTGGAATGAATGGATTAAAGAAGATGAATAAAAAACACCTAACCTTCATTAAGAAAACCCCCTATGATATTTTGGGAAAAGTGGATTTTCTTCGCCAGTGTGCAAATATAAATGCCTGTGGTGATTGGGAAATCCTGTGGTCGTATTTTCTCCTAAAGGGAGAAATTCGACTATTTTATTTTGTGGATTAAAGTAAAACTGATTTAGCCTGACTTGGAGACGTTTTTCCAAGTCAGGCTAAATCATCTCTTGCTAAGAGATGAAAATAAAAAGGTAAAAATGAATAAAATTAAAGTCCGTGCCCTACTAAGGGAAATAAAAGATGCACAAAGAAAAAATTGTCCTCATATTTTTAAGATTTCCCAGGAAATCCAGGATGAAATGGAAGTGATTATGGATTTTGGGAGGTAGAAGAAAATTAGCCCACTTATCTGCCCCAGAGTGAAAATTCTGGGGTAGTTATGGCTGGATTATTCCAGATAAAAATCTAAAAGGAGATAAAAAATGTATAAAGATGAGTTCGTAAAAATTTTAAAACAACATTTAAAGATTGAAAAAGTTGTCTTGAAAAAGTCCCAAAATTATGCAGTTATTTGGGGTCAATTATGGCGTAATTGTTATTGTAATTACAACCTTGAAAAACTAAATTGGAATAATAAAATCCGGGACGCCCTTAATGAGTTTGAGAATAAAGATGAGTTGGATTCTGTAAACAAAAAAGGAAGAATATTAAAGAGATTTGCAAAATTTTATAAGGAGACTAATGGCGAAGTTATCCCCGATAATGTGATGGGGATTATAGGGGATATTTTGCAATCTATTATAAATAGTAATGATGCAGAATCTTTTTATGTGGATTTTACTAATAACTTTAATTGGGATGATGGAGATTTTGGAAAAAATAATAGTTGCTGGTGGGGATGTTATTCTGGAAGTTTGCCCACTTTTCAAAATAATGGCGGATGGTGTATCCGTTTCTATAATGAAAATAATTATGGAATTGGGAGAACTTGGATATTTCCAGATTCAAGTGATGTTTTACTTGGATTCAATTCTTATGGGATTGAGCGTCCATTAGTTTCAAAAGTAATTAAATCCATCTTCTTGCAACATGGCAAAGAACTCCATTATGCTAAATGTGAAATCACAAATAAGCAAGACTCTAATATTCCGTATGTAAATGGGAATACGGGATTTGTTTTGTACGAAAACGGGGATAAAATAAGTGATTCCTATGATTTAGATATGGAACCAGAAGAAAATGAAGATATAGCCCAGTGTGAGAACTGTGGTTGCAGAATATATTTGGAAAATGATGATTATAATAGCATAAATGATTCTATTTATTGTGGAGAGTGCACCGGAGAACTATTTTCATGCTGTGATAATTGTTGTGAATGGCGGGACCCCGATGATGTGCATGAAATTTCTACTCGACATTCTCATTTTAGTAATTTATGTGAGGATTGTGCCAGTGACCTAGGATTTTTTCTTTGCAGTTATTGTAAAGAATACTCACAAAATG
>Ga0210051_1004879_pt1 | contig 12986 bp, 13 predicted proteins | sample CryGey092014_all_FD_185464 | JGI IMG/M metagenome (GOLD analysis project Ga0210051, IMG submission 185464) | Groundwater microbial communities from aquifer - Crystal Geyser CG23_combo_of_CG06-09_8/20/14_all (SPAdes) (version 2) | ecosystem: Environmental > Aquatic > Deep subsurface > Groundwater...
GAAGTAGCTCGTCCCTTTAGCTGGAAATTCACCAGGAAAGACCTTAAAGAAAGACTTAATCTTGTTAGTGAGAATGTCATTAATCAATATCAACCAGTAATTTTCCAAGAGTCAATCCTTGAAGAATTTCCGTTGTGGAACGATCCACAAAAAGTTTTATCTGTCTATGTAAATACATAACAGAACTTTTGAAATAGACCACTTAGCCCAATCTTTTAACCAACCTGGCAATGCGACTGCCAAGTTCTCTGCACTGTTTTTTCACGCGGTCATCAGGAGCGCCGATTGAAACAGGCCCATAGTGGTCACCACTGGAATTTCCCTGGACAACCATTCCATGAATTAACATTGCTTCAATTATGCTTAAAATAGTTGTTTCATTTCCTCCACCAATGTTTGCTGATGAAGAAAAAGCGCCACCAACCTTGCCTTCAAGTTGTCCGTGAAACTTTACACTTTCATCGAGAAATTTTTTAATTTCTGCGGCAAGTGTTCCATAATAAGTCGGCGAGCCGATGATAATTCCATCGTAATTGAGCAACGCTTCAACTTTAATCTCTTTGACATCCTTCACATCAACATCTGCACTTTCTTTCTTTACACCTTCTCCAATGAGTTCAGCCATCTTCTTTGTATTTCCTGTTCTGGAATAGTACAAAACTAAAACCTTTGCCATATATACCCCCTTAGAAAACCCTTTTTAAATAAGGCTTTTAAAAAATAGTGTCTGCCCCTACTTAAGTAAGTAATACCCCTTCCAGCTGGAGTAGCCGCTCTTTCCATTTTATTCCCAGGGAAAATCCACCAATTTTCCCATTCTGTTCAATCACGCGATGGCAGGGGACAAGCAGGGGAATGGAATTTATTTTAAGTGCCTGCCCGACTGCTCTATACCCTTTGGGATTGCCCGATTTCTTTGCCACCCACCGATATGAACGCGTCTCCCCATATGGAATGGCACGCGTGGCAGTGAATACAGCACTTTGAAAAGGAGTGTAGCGGCTTAAGTCAATGGTGTAATCAAACTCAGCTTTCTTGCCTGCAAAATAATTTTCAATGTTTTTCCTTAAATTTTCAAAATCCTGTGGAGATTCCTCTATCTGTGATTCGCCAGCACTGCTCTTTATTAATTCCAACACCTCTTCCTTCGTTGAACGTGGTAACACAAGTAAGGAAATCCCTTTTTTTGTAGCACAGATTCCCATCCATGATTCATCTGAGCGGTAATTAATCTTACCGGGCTCGATTTTGAAAACAGTATATTTTAACACCTGTTTTTTCTTTTGCATATTTATTCCACTTGCAGAGCCGGGGCACCCCGATGTTACCATCGGGGTCGTGCCACTACTTGCAGACCAAGGTCTGCCACTACTTGCAGACCAAGGTCTGCCACTACAAAAGTAGATTGCTTTGCTTTTCGCAATGACAGCTATATTTTTAATATGCTCAGAAATGCTTCCTGTGGAATTTCGACTCTGCCAATCATCTTCATTCGCTTTTTACCTTCCTTCTGCTTTTCCCATAATTTGCGTTTTCTGGTGATGTCTCCACCATAACATTTGCCAGTGACAAATTTACGCAGTGCAGGAATGGTTTCTCTGGCAATTATTTTTCCGCCAATTGCTGTTTGAATTGCCACTTCAAACATGTGGCGTGGAATCAATTCCTTCAGTTGTTTTGCCAGTTCTCTTCCTCTGTGGTCCGCATTATCCCTGTGTACAATGAAAGACAGCGCATCTACTCTGTCTCCAGCTACCAGCACATCCACTTTCACCAGGTCCCCGAGCCTATAATCTAACACTTCATAATCCAGAGATGCATAGCCGCTTGAGATAGATTTTAACTGGTCGTAGAAATCCAGAATCATCTCGCCTAACGGCATTTCATAATCTAAATACACCTGTGTTTCATCCATATACTTCATATTTTTGAAGATACCCCGTTTTCGCTTTAATACGAGGTCCATAACATTACTTACATATTTTATCGGACTTATTATCATCACTTTTATGTATGGTTCTTCAATTTTAACAATTGAACCTGGTTGAGGCATCTTCGCTGGATTGTCAATTTCTACCGGACCATTATGAGTGATTACGCGGTAGATGACACTGGGCATAGTAAGAATCAATTCGAGGTTGTATTCCCGTTCAAGCCGTTCTTTGACAATATCCATATGAAGTAGCCCCAGGAACCCACAGCGCAATCCCGGACCGAACGCAGGAGAATCTTCAACGGTATAGGTAAAAGATGCATCATTAAGGCTCAATTTTTCCATAGAACCCTTCAGCATTTCAAAATCACCGCAACTTACAGGATAAATACTGGCAAAGACCATTGGTTTTACTTTTTTATATCCGGGTAAAGGTTTAACTGCTGGTCTGTCCGGATGCGTAACAGTATCTCCGATTTGTGTGTCGCGAATATCCTTGATGTTTGCAATAATATAACCGACTTCTCCACTGGAAAGTATATTTGTTTCAATCATCTTACGGGGTTCAAAAACTCCAACTTTAATGACTTCATATGTTTTTCCAGTGGACATTAATTTGATTTTTTCACCCTTCCTGACTTTTCCTTCCATTACTCTCACATAGACGATTACACCTTCATAGGGACTGAAGGAGGAGTCAAAGATGAGGCATGCCAGTGGATTTTTAGATGAACCTTTTGGTGGCGGAATTTTTCTGACAATTGATTCCAGGATTTCCTTGGTGCCCTGTCCATTCTTGGCACTGGCAAAAATAACATCGTCGTGCATTCCGCCCACCTGACTCACTATCGTGGGGTGGAGCACTGCTTCACGGGTTGGCACCCAGATTTGGCGGGCAAGCGAGGGTTGTACGCCGAGCGTTAATAACTTAATCAGCTGAGAGCTGGTACGTTCAATCTGCGCATTTGCCAGGTCAATTTTATTTATAACCGGGATAATTTTCAATTCGTGCTGTATGGCAAGGTTAGCATTGGCGATTGTCTGGGCTTCAACTCCCTGACTTGCATCCACAAGCAAGATTGCTCCTTCACAGGAAGCAAGGCTGCGGGAAACTTCATAACTGAAGTCAACATGGCCGGGCGTGTCAATCAAATTCAAAGTGTAATCGTTTCCATCGTCGGCTTTGTATATAATCCTTACTGCTTTTGCCTTGATGGTAATACCACGCTCCCGCTCTAAGTCCATAGAATCCAGTATCTGTTCCTGCATATCCCTTTTCTCAACCATACCGGTCATTTCAAGGATGCGGTCAGCAAGGGTGGATTTTCCATGGTCAATATGTGCAACAATGCAAAAATTTCTAATAAATTCATTTTCCATCTCAAATATTTTTTATAATCTTTCTCATTCCAGTTACATCTTTAATAATATATTCTGGTTTATGCAGACCCTTTGCCTCTCTTGCCATTTTCTGTGTTGTCGCACCACTCAGGACCATCACTGGTATAAAACCCATTCGGTTTGCGAATATAATGTCAGTATCAAGTCTATCCCCGATGAAATAAGTTTTTTCATTTTTCAGGGATTTTTTGCCAAGAACAATGCGAATGATTTCTGGGTTTGGCTTTCCGATTATATACGGTTTTTTACCTGAAGCAGTGCTTATTGCAGCAAGCAGTGAGCCGCAACCTGGAGAAATTGTATTTTTTTCAGGAAATGTTTTATCTGCATTTGTGGCGATAAACTTTGCTCCATTGATTAATTCTGATGAAGCTCTTCTCATTTTTTTGTATGTAAAATGCCAATCCATTCCTACCACAACATAATCTGCCTTGTCTTTGTCGTTTAGTTTCAGGATTTTAGCAGGAACTTTTTTAATTTCTTTCTTAAGCGGGAGCGTCCCGATTACAAAGATCTTTGGTTTGAAACCTGGATTGCCAAAATCCTTTTTTATTCTTTTTTCAAGATACATTCTGATAGCATTTGCAGAACATATTATTTCTGAACGCTTTGATTTTATACCAAGTTTTTCTAATTTTTTCTGATAACCTGACTGTGAACGAGTAGAATTATTAGTTAGAAAGTAGATTTTATGTCTGTTTCTTCTGAATTTTTCAATAATGGCTGGAATTTTTCTGTTTATAAGAATTGTCCCACGCCAGATAACACCATCGAGGTCAAAAATTAAAGTAGCCATTAGAATAATGTTACATCGCGTTTATTTAATAATAATTTCCACACGCCTGTTTTGTTTTCTGCCTTCTCTGGTCTTATTTGTATCAATCGGGCAGGCTGAGCCCAGTCCCTCAACGATTATTTTGTCTTCAGGGATTTCTTTTGCAATCAGATAATTTGCCACCGCCTTTGCTTTGACGAGAGAGGTATGCAGGTTCGTTTTTGAACTCCCAAAACTATCAGTGTAGCCGGCAATAATGATACGGTGGTCCGGATGAGCTTTCAGCGCTTTTACAATTACGTCGAGAGAGCGGTAAATAACGGCTTCAAGCACATCGTGATAAAAGAAAAAGTCAGTGTTAAAAATTATTTTCAATTCTTCAGCAGAAGGAACAACCTGCGCATATTTTGTTATTTCTGTGGTTATAATTTCTTCGAGAGTACGGGTTTCTTCTACTTTTTGCTCGACAGGAAGGACAGATTTCTCTTGTTCCATTTTTTCCAATTTCTTATTTGATTCTTCCAATTCCGCAGATAATTTAGCATTATCAAGTTTTAATTTTTCAATTTCAACATTCTTTGCAGCAATTTCTTTATCCTTCCGGGCAAGCGTTTCGCCGAAGGATGCATTTAGGACCGCCTCCCTTTTCTTTATTTCTTCCGCTACTTCCTTGTCGCTTTTCCCGAACAACCCTGCATAACTAACACCTGAACACAGAAGAACCACAATCACCACTAAACCAATTTCTTTTTTCATTTTCCCCTCCCTTTTCTAATTTTTTTTAGATTACTCATTTTTCAAACAGAATACTTTTTACAGATTCTCTAAAATTTAATTATGGCCATATTTTAAAAGTGTCCTGCGTCTGTGTGCTGATTTCCTGTGGCGTGCTTTTTCTATTTCCTTGAGCCACTTAGATGTCCGGGGAGAAATTCGCATCTCAATTTTATCCACAAGTTCACGCAGCGCAAGGAATCTGTTTATGCTGCGCTTGCGGTCTTTTTGCATCCGCACCTGAATTCCAAGCGGCGGATAGCTCAATCTCACACAGTTGGCTGTCTTGTTGATTTTCTGCCCACCCTTTCCACCGCCGCGGATAAACTGTTCTTCAATATCTGAGATATCAATTTTTAAACGTTCTATGCGTTCACGTAATGTCGCAACTTTTGCAGGAGATACATCAAATAATTCATTGAAATTCATATGTGTATTATTCTTGAGCAGCATAATTATTATAAAAATAGATTTATCCTAATTTAACTTTTATTAATATTTTTTTTCGCTAAATACTATTTTTTTATCTTTATCAAACTCATATTCAAAATATTTCACAGGTTGACACTTAGCTTTAAATTCGCTATTAAACTTTGGCAGTAGAATTTTTGATAATTTATCGGTATCTTCTTCATTGTTTTCTGAAGGTTTTGGCAATACAATTGTGGGATATAAATTTTCAGGTTTAGTGCCGTTTTCAGAACCGTTCAAATACTCAAGAGACCATTTTACATATCTTTCCAATTGATAGCAAATTCCGAGGTCTATGACTGTTTTTAATTCTATCAGTCTAAACCCTCTATTTGGACTATTTACAATAGTGAAAATATCTATCTTTTGCATCCCAACACCACAAAAAACTTCATTGCCTATCCAATCTATCTCATTGCTTTTGCCGCAAATTTGAGCAAAAAATGTATTGTCAAACTTTTTTAAACCAGCATTTTCAGAAAAATATGCTTGCAAATATGTTTCCACTCTTCTTTTTCTATATATAATTTTTTCTATGTTTGGTATGTTTGCTTTGCTTTTATCATATTGAAAAGAACTATCTGTTTTTATAATTTTACCTTTTTCCCAAGAAAATCCTCCAGCAGGATCCAAAAATTTTCTATTGTTTTTATTTCTTATTAGTTCAACCAATTTATTAGCTTCTTTGGGAGTGACAGGAGTACAACCACGACCTCCTTTGAGTTTTCTGTAAATTAGACTCCAGATAATATCTCTGGGATTATCTGGAAGTTTTTCCAATGCATCCCACTCATCAATTGGTTGGGAGTACACTTCTTCTGGTTCAATGAAGACTCTATACAGAAGTTTTTTCTTTAGCCTTCCGTTGCAGAAGTTATCTTTATCATAATATACAATTTGCTTGCCATCTGAGTCAATATTCTTTTTGATCTTGAATATTCCATAGAAACCAACTCCTTCAAAATAGAATATTACTCTATCCCCAGCCCGAACTCTTTTTATATCTGCCAAAAGACTGATATTATTATCTTGTTCTCCAGAGCTTGTGCCCGCAAACATATATTCTAAGTGCGCTGGAAATGTATTTTCATTAACTATAAAAACATGTGTAGTCATTATTTCTCCTTTTTGAATAATAAAATATACTCATGTTTAAAAATATAAAATCCACCGACCAAAGCACGGTACTGCCAGAGTTCTTTTTGGTTTCGCTTGCCTCGTGTTTCTTCAAAGTTTTTCACAATAATACTTTTTAGGGAATAGCCTCTTTTCATTACTTCTTGCATAGTATAAAAACCAAGTGGTATCCATTCGCCTCTGGAGTATTTGTCGCCAATCACAATTGCGAGGTATCTTCCTTTTTGAAGTATGGGATAGGTATTATCAATTACTTCACCAAACATTTTCAAAAAAGATTCGGTAGATGGAGCATTTGATAAATCATCAGCGCTGTTGCTAAACTTAATAATGTTATGATATGGAGGATGCATAATCAATAATTGGGTTTCTTTGATTCCCTGTTTTTCAAGTAATTTCTTTAAATCTATCTTGCGACTGTCTCCTGTTTCGATAATAGTTTTAACATTAAATGGGTTCTGCTCTTTATTGATAAGTGCTTTTGCTTTTTCTGCAACTTCAGGATTTAATTCTAAACCAATGCCATTTCTGCCAAGTCGCTTACACTCAATCAATGTAGTACCACTACCAACAAATGGGTCAAGTACCCATTCACTTTTCTTAGTATATCTTAACATCATTTGATGAGGGATTTGTGGAATAAAATTACCCCAATACCATCCCATATGTGCACCAGATGCATCTCTTTTATCGAGAACCCAGAGGCTGTCGGTAAGGATATCGGTATATTCTTTCCAGCGATTTAAATTTATATCGTTAATTTTGCTTGTTCTGATTTTTTCAACACCTTTTTTAAGACGCTCAATATAGTAATGGGCTCGTTCAAAAGTCTGAGATTGAGATATTTGACTTAATTCTTCTAGTAGAGCACCTTTGTTCATTATTATTGTGTCGCCATTACCGTCTATGTTCATAATTCCAATTTTATCTGACTTGGGAAAATTGACAATTTGCTGAATAAGTCCAATTTCATACCTCAAAGAAGATTTGTCAGATAAGTTTTGTAGTTCTTCTATCTTCCCCAGTAATTTTGTTTTGTTTATAATTACGCTCTTTTTCCAAGATAGTGGGTCAGATTCATATTCATTAAATAAAACATGTTCTTCTAATTTCCAATTTTTTGTTCTACTTTTATCAGTTTTCTTATACCGCTTCATTTATTCTCCCTTCTTTTATTGTTTCTGGAGTCGTAAAATTATATACTTATCAGAATAAGACCGATAGTTCCGCTGATTATCCCTAAAATCCCCCTGATTCCTAATTTTTCTTTGAAAATAAGAACAGCAAGGACGGAAACAGTAATTAAATTGCCTCCACCAGCAATAGGAAAAACAATTGTTGCCGGTATTTTGGTTAAGGCAAGAGTCATAAACAGAGAACCTGAAAAACTGCTTACTCCTGCTACTACACCAATGATAATTTCTTTTTTAGCCGGGAAAGTTCTTGATTTAAAACAGAAAAGAAAAGACCAGAGAAATCCAACAAAATAAAAAACTAAGAGATAGCATAGAAAAAAATTACCCATTCCTAACTTAATAAGTGCATTCACCGCTAAAAGACAGAAACCATTAGAGAAAAAAGCTAAAATAATGAATTTTTTCCACATTATTTTACATCCTTTCCAATAAGAACAATAGAAATAAAGATTAAAATTAATCCTGAAGTCCTCTTTAAATCTAATGCTTCTTTCCATAGAAATATAGAAAAGAGAACAGGAATAGCTATTCCCAGGTTAAATATTGTCCAGCAGGTGGAAATTTTTCCCTCATTTAGGCTATAAAGAAAAAAAAGGATGGCGCCAAAGAAAAAAGTTCCTCCCCATAATCCAAATAGTCCAACCTTAACGTTGTACTGATATGAGCCGATTATAAAGAAAAAGATAGCTGTAAGACTGGCGAAGAATAGTGTAGTAGTGTTTACGGCAATCGGATTGCATTTTTTATAGGAGCTCCACTTAAGAAATAATCCAAATAGAGTAAAAAATATTAATGCTAAGAAAGAAAATAGCATACAATCCCTTTGGCAATCTCCTCATCTTTCCGGGAGATTGTTTCATTGAACGAAGCAGTCAGAACTGCTTCCCTTTTCTTTATTTCTTCCGCTACTTCCTTGTCACTTTTCCTTTATCAATGTATTCCAAATATCCATGACCCCAAGTTCTTCAACCCATTTTTCTATATATCGAAAATCTAATTCTGTCTGCATGTCAATAATTCCTTTTATGTCCTCAAAATGCCTTGCTGATGCCCCTTGTTTATACCAGAGTAATTTTGAAAGAATTACGTCTTCCGGAGTAGAAAAATATGCCTGAGTGCCTGCAAAATTGACTTTTTTGCGACGATTGAAGCTGGTGATATTGTATTCTGTTTCTTTCAGGCACCAGCAATCTAATTTCAGTCCTGTTGATGAATGGACGAGGGTAAACATCCCGGCACTTCTAACCATATCTTCAACCACAGCTTCGTCAATGTTAAATTCATCTTTTAGTTCTTCAAACAATTTTTTTAACTGCGTTTTTTTGAATACAATGACCATATCTATGTCGTGCGTGACCCGGGGCTTTCCATATCTTATGGAAGCGACTGAACCGGTTATCATATAATCGGCACCGGCTTTCTCCAGCGCTGATATAACTTTGGCAAATACTTCTTCCTGTATCATTTTGAACCGAGTCTTTCTGCAACCTTTTTGTTTAATTCTTCTTCAGAAATGCCAGGATTTTCTTCTTTAAACATTTCTTTAATTGCATTCCGCGCGAGTTCATATAATTCAAAAGCAATTTTTAACCTGCCTTCTTCGCCCATCTTTCTATAAATTTCAATTTGCAATTTTTCTGCTTGCTCGGGAGTCATAAAAGTTCCTTTTTATTTAGTTAGTAGTGTCAAAAATATCTTAGCAGTTTCTATTCCTAATTCCTACCTAAGATTTTCCTTACCAAACTTAAAATCTTTTAGACAATAGGAGAAGTGTTTCTATTTTTTCTTTCTCTGGATTACCTTACTCAAGTTTTTCTCCCGAGTAGGTCTTACGATAATTTCTTGCTTTTGTTCCACAGGGAACCTTCAAATCCTACTTTCCAAAGAGCCACTTAATGCCTCAAATTGAAGTTTATCACCTTTCATATTCTTTCATTTTATTTTTGACACTACCCTAATTTTTTTAGATTACTCATTTTTCAAACAGAATACTTTTCAGATCTTTAATTTTCAGGCGATTCTTTAGAAAATCTAAATGCAATGAAAGTTCTCCTACCTCATACATTGCATGAGCATCGGTTCCCAGCGAGATTTTTACTCCTTCCTCAAGACATTTCTCAAAAAAAATTGGGTCTGGTTCATCGGTATGAAAATTTAATTCTGCGGCTACTTCATATTCTTTCAGTAATTTAGCCATTGGTTTATATAAGTGAGTCGGAACTTTTAAATTGTTTCTCCTGAAATATCTAAAAGGATGAGCCAGAATATCAATTTTTTTCTTGCATAAAAATTCATTAAATTTCATAAAAGTTTTTTCTAAGATTTTATTACTTTTTCTACCCTCCTGGGGAATAAAGTGGACTGCACCTATTAAATAATCAATATCTTTCCTGTCTTCCTCTAAAATAGCGAGATTTCCATTTTTGTCACATTCCACCTCTAATCCTATTTTTACTCCTTTATTTCTTAGAGGAAAAATATAATTTCTAAACTTATTCATTCTGTCTTTTTTATTTTTTCTTTGTTTTTCAATAATTTTTAAATCTTCCAAAAAAGCACCTTTCCAGTAGTCTTCTCGGGAGAGATATAATTGGCAGCAATGCTCGCTAAAAGTAATCTGGCTTAAACCCAGAATTTTAGCTTTTTTTATTGCTTTTTTTATTTTTACATCCTCAGCACAATATGCAAATTCAGTATGGCAGTGATAATCTTTTAGCGGTTCTTTCAAAGACAATTTTTCCTTTTTTATTTCTATTTTATCGTTAATTTTTAGTAGTGCATAATAAAAAGGATTCACGCACAAAGCAGGCAAAGTAAAAAAAGCAATTCCTTTATTGTATGCCAGTTCTAATCCTGGATGATAATGCCCGCTAACAGAAAAACGGACCTTGTATTTTTTATAACTGGCGATAATCTCTTCGCTGTTTTCTATATTATAAGGATAGGAGCTTTCAATCTGGGGATAAACGATAGAATGCTGAAAAACTATTGATTTTTTACCAGAATTATTTTTACAAAATTCTTCAAATTTCTTTATTTCTTTTTTTGCCCTTGTGCATTTGTCATCTTCACGATACTTGTCATAAAAAGGATAAAGGATAAAGTTATTTATTATTAAAGGTCTGGTAAAATTTTTCATAATTTTTTTGAAAATTTTCTCTTCAGGGTCATGATTTCCCCTGATTACAATTGCAGGAATTGGAAGTTTTTCTAATTCTTTTTTAATGTTTTCTAAATCTCCAATAAAGTCTCTATGGTCAATGCAATCTCCGAGAATTACTAAAGCATCAATTTTTTCCATTTTGCTAATACGGTAGAGAATCTGCTGAAGAAATTCTAATCCAAAAGAGGTTTCTCTTTCCGGGCAGAGACATTGATAATCCGGTTGACTTACATAATGAAGGTCACCTATCAATAAAATTTGTAAATCTTCCATTTAAAAATTCCTTCTGCTCGCAGATTCTTTTAAATTAATAAAGAATCTGTTTATGCTTCGCTCTCACACAAAAATTATATACTTATCAGAATAAGACCGATAGTTCCGCTGATTATCCCTAAAATTCCCCTGATTCCTAATTTTTCTTTGAAAATAAGAACAGCAAGGGCGGAAACAGTAATTAAATTGCCTCCACCAGCAATAGGAAAAACAATTGTTGCCGGTATTTTGGTTAAAGCAAGAGTCATAAACAGAGAACCTAAAAAACTGCTTACTCCTGCTACTACACCAATGATAGTTTCTTTCTTATCCGGGAAAGTTCTTGATTTAAAACAGAAAAGAAAAGACCAGAGAAATCCAACAAAATAAAAAACTAAGAGATAGCATAGAAAAAAATTACCCATTCCTGACTTAATAAGTGCATTCACCGCTAAAAGACAGAAACCATTAGAGAAAAAAGCTAAAATAATGAATTTTTTCCACATTATTTTACATCCTTTCCAATAAGAACAATAGAAATAAAGATTAAAATTAATCCTGAAGTCCTCTTTAAATCTAATGCTTCTTTCCATAGAAATATAGAAAAGAGAACAGGAATAGCTATTCCCAGGTTAAATATTGTCCAGCAGGTGGAAATTTTTCCCTCATTTAGGCTATAAAGAAAAAAAAGGATGGCGCCAAAGAAAAAAGTTCCTCCCCATAATCCAAATAGTCCAACCTTAACGTTGTACTGATATGAGCCGATTATAAAGAAAAAGATAGCTGTAAGACTGGCGAAGAATAGTGTAGTAGTGTTTACGGCAATCGGATTGCATTTTTTATAGGAGCTCCACTTAAAAAATAATCCAAATAGAGTAAAAAATATTAATGCTAAGAAAGAAAATAGCATATAATCCCTTACTACATAGTACGCTGAAACGCAGTTTTGGCTGCGCCAACTGCACCTGCATCATCAGGAATTTTCCCAGGCAAAATTTTCAAATTTTTAATTGCTCCCTTGAATGCGCGCTTTCGCACTGTTTTCCACATCGGTTTGAACAACAGACTGCATGCACCGGTCATTCCACCTGTGAGCACTACTATTTCCGGATTGAAAATATTAGCATAACTGGCGATACCGCAGCCCAGATAGTATCCTGTATCCTTCCAGATTTTAATAGCAAGTTTATCGCCTTTGTGTGCAGCCTGTGTAATTATAGCAGGAGTGATTTTTCTTAAATTTCCTTCCACCAGTTTGTATATGAGACTTCCCTTATTCTTTTTCAACAATTCCTTTGTTCTTCTAATTATTCCGATTGCTGAGGCGTATGCTTCCATGCATCCGGGGTTTCCGCAGCCGCATTTCGGTCCGTCAAAGGAAAGAAAGATATGTCCCAGTTCTCCTGCATAACCGTTTGCACCGTGATAAACCTTTCCGTCAATTATTATTCCTCCTCCAATTCCTGTGCCAAGAGTAAGACATATCATATGCCTGGTTCCTTTACCTGCTCCAATCCACCATTCTCCTAATGCAGCTGAATTTGCATCGTTCTCCAGAAAAACCGGAATACCGAATTTTTTTCTGTAAATTCTTGAGATATGCACATTGTCCCAATTTGGAATGTTGGGTGCTTCATAAACTATGCCCTTATCAAAGTCAACCAATCCAGGTGTCCCTATTCCAATTCCCACAATTTGTCTCTTTGTCTCTTTGTCTCTTTGATTCTCTAAGACTGTCTCTATCCCTTCTGCCATTCTTTTCAGGACATGGTTCTTTCCTTTCCATCCCTCAGTTGTTCTTTTATTCCTCGCTATAATTTTACCTTTTTCATTCATCAGAATTGTGACAATATTTGTACCGCCAAGGTCTACCCCGATAGCATA
>Ga0210051_1004880_pt1 | contig 12985 bp, 14 predicted proteins | sample CryGey092014_all_FD_185464 | JGI IMG/M metagenome (GOLD analysis project Ga0210051, IMG submission 185464) | Groundwater microbial communities from aquifer - Crystal Geyser CG23_combo_of_CG06-09_8/20/14_all (SPAdes) (version 2) | ecosystem: Environmental > Aquatic > Deep subsurface > Groundwater...
GCGTTGCAGATGATGTATTTAGTGTCACCCGGTGCCTTCCTGCAGAAAGCCCATTTGAAGCCGGTCGGAAATCCTGCACCGCCTCTGCCTCTCAAGCCGGATCTCTTGATATTTTCTATCACATCCTCGCCGGATAGCTCCTTTAGAACCTTACTCAAAGCATTATATCCGCCGATTGCGATGTAGTCATCTATACTCGTGGGGTCAACGAGCAGATTGTTTCCCATTAAAAGCTGTCTCTGCTTCCTGTAGAATGGTATCTCGTCCTTATGGACGAAGCGCTCCTTAGTTTTTGGGTCGACATAAAGAAATTTTTCGACGACCTTTCCATCAAGAGTTGCATCGATGATTTCAGGGACATCCTCTGGTTTTATATGCTGGTAGAATATCCCATTCGGTTGGACGACAACATTAGGTTCAGCCTCACAGAAGCCGTGGCAGCCGGTGATTCTCAGCTTAAGCCTTCCGTCCAGATTGCGTCTTTTCACTTCCTCTTCAAATGCCTTGACGACCTTTAATGAACCACGAGCCTGTCCGCAAGTTCCTGAAGATATCACTATAGTCGGAATATCAGGGGGTTCCCGCTCGGCTATTCTTTTTCGAATCTTTTCAATTTTTTCTATCATTTTTCATCCCCTTTTCTGGGAAAGTATTGTCAAAAACTTAACCACAGAGGGCACAGAGGAATCAATTCAAAATTATCAATTAACAATGCAAAACTATCAATTTGAGAAAAATCATTTTTAAATTGCTAACTGCTAATTTTGCATTTTACATTGTTTCTTTCTCTCTGTGTCCTCTGTGGCTCTTCATATTCTATTTGACACTACCTTTGGAAATGCCACGGAAGCTGTAAGAAAAAGCATCATAAAAGGCTGACAATTCCCTCTCCAGATTCTCAAACGCAATGAGGTGTTTTTTACAACCATACCTGGAGCAAATCTCTACTATTGCTCCACCAACAATCTTCATCGCTACCATGGGAGCACCACACCTCTCACAATCCCTTGATACTCTCAAATTAGAATTACAATAGGGACAGAAGAAACGCACTATCTCCTCTTTTGGAATAGGGAATTCACTCTCTGTATTATAACTTCCGTATAGGGAACTCAACCTTAGCCAGCCACGCTTTTTCTTGAATTCAATGATGACATTCACACTTGGGTGATCATCTATTGTATGTTCCTCATCCATTAAGCTCTTTCCACAGTGTGGACATTTAATATTAAGTTGAATCATTTTTATCTCCTTTCTTTATATTCCTTATGATTGAGAGTGTTTTCTGGGCTGTCATCTCTCCATGGTATTCACCATCCACAACAACGACGGGACCAATGGCGCAACAACCAAGGCAATTTACGGTTTCTAACGTGAAATACATATCGGGGGTTGTTTCATTTGGTTTTATATTAAGTTCCTGTGACAACGCATCTACTATCCTCGGTCCGCCTCTTACATGGCAGGCGGTACCGACGCAAACGGTAATAGTATGCTTTCCTCTCGGTACAAGGCTAAATGACCGATAGAAGGTAGCCACTCCATACACATCCCTCAGAGGAATTTGCAATTTCTCGGCAACGGTTTCAAGAGCTTGCTCAGGCAGCCAGTTGAGGAGAGACTGTATTTCCTGGAGGAGAGGAACGAGGGCTTGCCTTTTAGCTCCGTGTTTTTGAATTATGGAATTAATTTCCCGGGTGTCAACTTGCATCGTTTGCCTCCTCTCTTTCTTTAAAGATCTATAGCCAGTTATATTCTGACCCCCCACTGCGACTTCCCGTCCCGTCATTGGCGGGGTGAATGTTCATTTTGGTTTATTCATAGATTTTGTCAAAGACAAAACCGCAGGGATTATAACATAAAAAAGAAAAGAAGTCAAGAAAAAAATAATAAGATAAAACGAAATGACTTGACAATTTCTAGAAGTTGTTGTATAATCAAAAACATGGATTTATCAGTGAAAATAAAAGGTATAACATTCAAAAATCCTGTGCTTCTTGCGTCGGGATGTTTTGGTAAAGACACACTCAAATTTGCCGATGTATCAGGGCTTGGGGGAGTTGTCACGAAATCTGTAACACTAAAGCCAAGAGAAGGAAATCCTCCTCCGAGAATATTTGAGACACCCTGCGGAGTTATAAATTCAATAGGACTTGCAAACTCTGGTATAGACAAATTTCTGTCAGATGAACTCCCGGAGATTCTATCCTGTGGCACAAATGTCATTGCGTCGATAGCGGGTGAGGATATGGCTGAGTATGTGGAACTTGCCCGTATGCTTGAGCGGACAGAGTTTGTAGGTATAGAAGTGAATCTCTCATGTCCGAATGTGAAAAAGGGTGGACTGGAGTTTGGAAAGCATCCGGATTCAGTAAGAAAGATTATAAAGGGTATAAGAAATACTGTATCAAAGATCGTTATTGCAAAATTACCTCCCCTGTTTGAGAATAAAGAGATTGTCTCTGCGGCAGAAGATGGAGGCGCGGATGTTATAGCACTTATAAATACCATTCCTGCGCTTGCAGTGAATATAGATACGGGGAAATCAGAGATAGGTGGGGGTAAAGGAGGACTATCCGGACCTGCCATAAAGCCTGTTGCGCTGTACTGTGTTTACAATGCTATTAAAAATACAAACTTACCTGTAATAGGTATAGGTGGAATAATGACAGCAAGAGATGCCCTCGAATTTTTCCTCCTTGGGGCAAGTATGGTAGAAATAGGCACGGGGGTTTTAGTAGACCCGGATACGGCTACGAACATTGTAAAGGGCATCCAGGAATATTTTAGTAAAGAAGAAATTGAAAACATTGCGAATTTTCAGAAGAGAAAAGGGTTCACAATGCTTTCACAAATGCAGTAACGAGTTTTGTGAGTTTGGGTTCTGCCTCCTCCGCTGCCTTTATAACTATCTCGTGTGATACAGGTTCCAGAATATCGGGAAGTCCCATATCTGTTATTATTGATATTCCAAGAACCTTCATCTTCATATGCCTCGCAACTATCACCTCAGGAACAGTAGACATACCAACAGCATCCGCTCCTATTATTCTTAGCATCCTGTATTCTGCAGGTGTCTCGAAGCATGGACCTTGAAGAGATACATAAACACCTTTCCTTATGGAAATTTTCTCTTGTAATGCGACTTTTTCAGCAAGTTTTATAAAATCCCTATCATAAACTCCTAACATATCAGGGAATCTTGGACCGAGTGATTCGTCATTTTCACCTCTCAGCGGATTTTCTGGTAAGAGATTAATGTGGTCTGTTATAAGCATTACATCCCCTCTTTCAAACAATGGGTTTAATCCGCCTGCTGCATTTGATACTAAGAGTATATCTGCGCCAAGGTTCTTCATAACCCTTACAGGAAATGTAACCTCCTTCATCCCATATCCCTCGTAGTAGTGGAATCTTCCCTGCATACAAACAACAGGTTTTCCACTCAGGTATCCGAAAATGAGCCTTCCTTCATGACTCTCTACCGTTGATACAGGAAAGTGAGGAATATCCTTATAGGATATAGTAGTATTGATATCTATATTCTGAACCAGCTTACCAAGTCCTGTTCCGAGGATTATCGCTATCTGTGGAACTATGTTAGTAGTCTTTCTTATTATCTTTGTTGCATCGTTTATTTCTCGTGATAGTTCTGTCATAAAACCTCCCGTATATTGTAAAAAACTTGACCGGCGGATCATTTTTATCGAATCTCTATCGTCTTCTCTCTTGCCTTTTCACCACTTATTATTCTCACCTTTGACAGTTTAACACCGAACTCTCTTGCAATTATTTCTCTTACTTCCCTGTTCGCTTTTCCATTTATAGGAGGTGATAGAACCTTTATCTTGTAACTGCCGTCGGGCTGTTTTCTCACATCTCTCTTTCTTGCCCTTGGTATGACCCTAACATTGATTTTCATTTGCTGTCACATTTAATATATCTGCTATTTCTCGCTTTTCTGTTTCTTTCTGGTTTCAACCACTTCTCGTGTAAGTTCCTCAAGGTAGGAGGAGAGGAGGCCCTTGAAATTTGCCTTAAAAGAATTCCTCTTTGCCTCAAGTCGACCAAGCTCTTCTTCAACTTCCTTTTCTTTTTTTCTTATCTCCTCTACAATGTTTTTCTCTTCATTTTTTGCATTCAGTAGTATCTTTTCAGCCTCCTCTTTAATTTTTTTTGCTTCTTCCAGTGCCTCTTTTATTATCTGTTCTTTCTCCTTTTCAGCATTTTTCTTTGTATCCTCTGCGGTTTTTTGGGCAAGTATAAGGGTGTCCTTCAGATTATTTTCAAGTTTCTCATAAGTAGAAAGTTTCTCCAGCAACTTCCTATTTTCATCTAAAAGACGTCCAAAATCGTCAGCGATGGTGTCCAATGTTTCTCTTACTTCTTTTGGGTCGTATCCTCTAATGGTTCTATTAAATTCTTTCTCTCTTATCTCCACAGGTATAAGCATAAATCCTCCTTTTTAATTATTGGTATTGTAAAAAACCTAACCACAGATTGTAGGCACAAATTCAATTTGTGCTATTACCTGCACTGTTTGAAAATGTCCTTGCACGATTTGAAATCGTGCCTACAATATTTATCACTGACAATCTGTGCAAGCATTCAATGAATAAACTGCCTCGGGTCTGCTATCTCTCCCAGCACTGCGGAAGCGGCAACAGTTGCAGGTGAAGCAAGATAGACAAAGGATTCTGGACTTCCCATTCTTCCCTGGAAGTTTCTGTTTGTGGATGATATGCACACCTCACCGGGAGCAAGCACGCCCTGATGTGCACCGAGACAGGGACCACATCCGGGATTCAGGACGAGTGCTCCTGCTTTGACAAAGGTCTCTATATAACCCCTTCTTATTGCTTCAATCAGGATCTCCCTTGATGCAGGGATTACAAGCATCCTTACCTTTAGGTGAACACTCTTCCCTTCCAAAATCCTTGCTGCCACTTCAAAATCTTCAAGTCTTCCATTAGTGCAGGAACCAATAAGTGCCTGGTTTATCTTTGTTCCTGAAGCATCTACCACATTCTCTACATTATCAACAGCGTGCGGGCAGGCAATCTGCGGAGAGAGCTCTGAAACATCAAACTCTATTTCTCTAAGATATTCTGCGTCAGAATCTGGCAGAATTGTATCAAACGGTTTATTCGTTCTCTCCCTCACATACTGGATGGTCTTCTCATCAGGGAGAACAAATGCGCACTTTGCCCCCATCTCCATAGAGAGATTTGAGAGCACCATTCTGCTGGCTATCGTCATATTATCAATAGCCTCCCCTGAGAACTCTACTGCTTTATAGTCTGCACCATCTGCCCTGAGTGTTCCAATTATATGGAGTATCAAGTCTTTACTTGATACGGATGATTGAAATTTTCCATTAACTGTTATCTTGATTGTCTCCGGGACTTTGAACCACAGCTTGCCTGTTGCCCACACACCTGCCATCTCTGTTGCCCCTATACCTGTTGCAAGCACACCGAATGCGCCGTGAGTTGTGGTATGCGAATCTGTTCCAACGAGAATCTCACCCGGTCTCGTATGTCCCTTTTCTGGTAGAATCTGGTGGCAGATTCCATCCCGCATATCGTAGAAGTTCTTTATCCTCTGCTCCTCAACAAATGCCCGTAATCTCTTGTGTGTAGTTGCAGTTCGTTCTGATTCAGCAGGAATACGATGGTCAAACAGGATAATGATTCTCTCAGGGTCCCATACCTTTGGAATTCCAATGTTCCTGAACGCCTTCAAAACCATATCCGCATTTTCATGGGACATTGCGACATCTATTTTTGCTTCAACGATCTCATTTACAGAGACGCTCTCTCTACCGCTTTTATTCGCAAGGATTTTTTCAGCAATCGTCTTTCCCATAACCTCCTCCTTTCCTGATGGATTTACCCCATCATTACCTCTCCTTATATCTCTCCTGGTATATCTCTTTTGGCAGGTATCTTCTTTCAAGTTCTTTTATCTTCGGAAGCCCAACAAGTTCCTTAAACTCCTCAAACGGTATCACAAGGTCATATCTGTCAGGTATTATTCCTTCTTTTGCAAGTGCTTCAAGATAATTGCTCACACCCCTCACAACCGCAAATACCGTTCCAACAGGGATTGATACCCTTGCAACACCAAGTTCTCTGAGCTCCTCTATGCTCATAAGAGGGGTTTTTCCACCCTTTACACCGTCAAAGAGATTTATTGATACAGGCGCATCTATTTCGCTGACAACTCTTTTTATCTCTTCTTTGGTCTTTGGTGCCTCAACAAATATCAAATCAGCACCCGCCTTTGCATATGCCTTTCCTCTCTTTATTGCCTCATCGAGCCCAACCACGGAGATGGCATCTGTTCTTGCATTTATCACAAAGTCAGGATCTCTTCTTGCGTCACAAACCGCCTCTATCTTTAGAACCATCTCTTCCAGTGAAATAATCTGTTTCCCCTCCATATGTCCACACTTCTTCGGGAATACCTGGTCTTCTATGTTCATTCCAGCACATCCGGTATCTTCAAACTCTCGTGTGGCTCTTATTGCATTTATTGCATTTCCAAATCCCGTATCCCCATCTCCCATAACGGGTATATCAACTGCATTCGCTATGTTCTTTGTAAGTGTTATCATCTCTGTTTGTGTTAGAAGTCCTACATCTGGCTTTCCAAGATAGGATGCAGCAAGTCCAAATCCAGATACCTGAATCGCCTTAAATCCCGCTTTCTCTATGAGCATTGCAGAAAGTGTATCGTATGCCCCTGGCACGACAAGAGTCTTCTTCTCCAAGAGCATCTTTTTCAGTTGCGTAGTCTTCTTCATACCCTCCTCCTGGTATAATATTCATTATACCTAGCAACTCTTATTGCCAAAATTAACTAACAAACCAACTTTTAGAGCAGATGCCTTTAAATAAGAAAGCACTTGATATTTAAAAACATCCGGGATATCCAGTTACTGCCTTAACTTCAGACATCCTGATCTTTATAGGATGTCTTTCAATTATGCGAAACGCTGAAAAGCGAAAAACTATGTTATTCTATACTTCTTCACACCCTCCTGGAAGAGGTCGCCTCCGTAACAGTCATTCGCCACAATACAAGGGAAATCACAGACCTCGAGCCTTCTTATTGCCTCTGCTCCCAGGTCTTCATACGCAACGATTTCTGCCTTTCTTATAGACTTTGCTATGAGTGCAGCAACTCCGCCAGTAGCAGCGAGATAAGCTGCCTTGTATTTTTTAAGTGCATCTACTACTTCTGCTCCTCTATTCCCCTTGCCTATGGTTGCCTTCAATCCCTGTTCGTGGAGTATAGGTGTGTATGAATCCATCCTGTAACTTGTGGTTGGTCCCGCAGGTCCTATTGCGTATCCCGGTTTTGCCGGTGCAGGGCCAACGTAGTATATTACCCCACCTTTTATATCTATTGGAAGGGGTTTGCCCTCTTTTATTAAATCCACTAACCGTTTATGTGCGGCATCCCTTGCTGTGTATATAATCCCGGATAAGAAAATTGTATCACCTATGTGGAGTTTCTCTATATCCTCATCACTTAAGGGTGTTTGTAATTTTATCTCTGCCATATAATCCCCTTTTTTAAAAATTCCAAAATCCTAAATCCGATATCCTAAGCATGCACGAATTGAATTCGTGCCTACACTTACTCATTGCTGTTGGTCGGGATTGGAGTTTCGATACTACTTACTGCCTACTACTTACTGCCTACTTTTTTCCTATATCACTCTTGTCTTATGTCTTGCTGCGTGGCAGTTGATGTTTACTGCCACGGGCATTGTTGCTATATGGCAAGGGTAAGTTTCTATATGGACTGCAAGTGCAGTTGTCCTTCCCCCGAGTCCCATAGGTCCTATGCCAAGATTGTTTATTTTTTCAAGCAATTCTTCCTCAACCTCTGCAAATCTCTTATCAGGGTTATGGGAACCCAGAGGATGACGAATGAGTGCCATTTTTGCAAGCATAGCACATTTCTCAAATGTTCCACCTATACCAACTCCGACCACAACCGGAGGACAAGGATTACCCCCCGATTTTTCCACCCGCTCTATAACAAATTTCTTAACACCTTCAATACCATGTGCTGCAGTGAGCATCCTTACTTCTGCCATATTTTCTGCTCCACCACCCTTTGGACACATCGTAATCTTTATCTTATCTCCGGGTACTATATTTGTGTAAACTATAGGTGGTGTATTATCTTTGGTGTTGACCCTTGCGAGAACTGGATCAGAGACTATGGACTTTCGCAGATATCCGTCCGTATACCCCTTTCTTGTTCCTTCTATGAATGCATCCATATAATGCCCATCGACAATTCTTACATCCTCGCCCAGTTCTACAAAGTACACAGCAAACCCTGTATCCTGACATATGGCAAGTTTTTCTTTCTTGCCAATTTCTATATTCCTTAGGATATCTTCTAGGATTGCCCTTCCTGTGGGAGATTCTTCCCTTTCTTTTGCCTTTTTTATTGCATCCACAACATCTTCTCCCAGATTGTAGTTCGCATCCATACACATCTCTCCCACCACACCTTCTATCTCTTTGACACTTACATCTCTCATAATACCCCCGGGTATAAAATCAAGGACTTACTACGAAGGCACGAAATTGGGTCATTGGGTAACTAAGTTATTGGGTAATTGGGTTATCAAGTTATTTATCCTTTAACCTTTATCCTTTTTCCTTCATCGCGACTAGCCTGCCTGACGGCAGTCAGGGAAGTCGCTCCTACAATACCCCATCACCCCACGACCCCATTACCCCATTTTCCCCAGTCCTATATCACTATTGTCTCTTTTATAAGGTTTCCTTCCTCAAACCTCTTTATTGAAAAAGGGGAAAGGTCTATCGTCTTATACTCGCCTTCAGCTATTAGTTCGGCAAGTGCCTGTCCTGCCAGAGGAGATTCCATAATCCCATGTCCAGAAAATCCTGTTATAAGATATAGACCATCAACTCCTGGGTATTCACCAATTATCGCATTATTATCCGGAGTAACAGAGTATAATCCTCCCCAGGATGACAGAATTCTGCAGTATTCTGTACCGGGAATACGAACCTGCATATAAGGATTCATCTCGTCCTCATAATATTTATTTTCAACTGTTGTGTCAAATCCTGGCTTTTGGTCTTCTTTTGCCCTGCCAACGAGAAGATTACCTGCCTCGACTCTAAAATACACTCCCTTATCTATAATTGCCATAGGGATATGTTTGAATCCGAGTTCCTTGGGAAGATAAACGGTGAATAGCATTCTCTTGATAGGAACAATTGGAATATCAACTCCCGATTTCTTTAAGAGAACTCCCGACCATGCACCTGATGCAACCACACATATATCACATGCTACCCTTTCCCCATCAGTCTTTTCAACCCCCGTTACCTTTCCCTTTTCTATAATTATTTTTTCTATCTCCCTTCCCAGATGTATCTCGACACCACCCATCTCCTTCGCACAGTCAAACCATGCAGTTGTACAGGATGTAGGATTTATCGCACAGCAGTCCTTTCCAAAGAGTGCTCCTTTAAGTGATTTTATTTCCATAAGCTCCATCATCTCATCATCCACTTCGGGAGTAAGTCCCGGGATAAAGTCAGAAATACTTTCAGCGGGTATCAATTCTGCGTTTACTCCCTTCTTTTTCCACTCTGGCAGAAATTTCTCTATCTCTTTGTATTCTTTATCATAAAGACAGAAGAGGTAGCCTATTTTCTCATACCCTATGCCCCTTCCAATCTCTTTCTTGAATTCCGCAAATCTTTTCAGTGCTTCTGTTGTGAGTGCAATATTCAGGGGAGTAGACCAGAGGTTTCTTGCGCCACCGGCGGAAAGAGAGGTTGATCCCTCTCCTGGGGCATCAAGCCTGTCATAAATATCTATTTTTTCCTTAAGCCCAAGCTTTTTAAGGTGATATGTCACACTCGCTCCAATTATACCAGCACCTATTACTGAAATTGACATAATTTCTCCTTTTATTCTGCCATCGGGAGTGAAATGCCTAATCGTAAACTGAGTGAATGTAGATTTCCCTTTCTGTAAAATATATTCTCGCCTCTTTGGTTTATAAATATAAAATCATATATAACAGAAAGAGATCCTCTCTGAGAAGAGAATCCCCCACCTGCTGCGATGCCTGGGGCAAGGTCATTCAGGGCATAGAAATCTGTAATCTTCAACGAACCAATTCTATTCGTTTCCTTTACCCAATTCTTTAAAGTGTGAATAGCGATGCCAAATAGCAAAAAAAACCCATCAGGTATCTTCTGTTCAATCGATTGACAGATGAAAAGACGGGAGAATTCGCAGTTGAGTTTTTTTGTCCCGAGGCTTAAAGCATAATTACTCTTTGTAAACCCCAGAAGAGAACTGGCGGTCAGTCCTTCATAGATACCTATATTGTATGACGCACCAATCTCGTAACCAATCAAATTCCCCGGAAATGTAGAAACTCCAGCGGAAAATGAGATATTTTCTGATGGACAAGAAAAGAAAAGAAATATAAACAGGCTCATAGTCTCAGGAGTTTATGTGCTGTTTATGCCGAAGGAGGGAATCGAACCCTCACTCCCCGTCAGGGGAACCAGATTTTGAGTCTGGCGCGTCTTCCTGTTCCGCCACTTCGGCCAAGAAGTAGAAGAAACTATTAGCAAATCGTAGTGGATAGAGTTAAGTGATTTTCTTTTTTATTACAAATTTTAATAGATTTACAAGTAACACTACAACGAGGGCAGTAATGAGCCCGTATGCGATCCATACATAATTTTCAGGATATAATGGTTTTATCAACAGACAGAAGATCAAAAATCCGAGCACGGCAGTCAACCACCAAAATAAAGGTTTCTTTACAGGATACCTGATAAAATAAAGCACAGCACCAATAAGGTACAGTTTTGGAGTAACATAGAGTATTATACCTCCTATAGTAGCGAGGCCTTTTCCGCCCCTAAACCTATTAAACAAGGGTAAACAGTGTCCAACAAGCGCAGATGTTCCAACCATAATGAGAGGATATTCCTTTATTCCAAAGAACCTATCTGCAATAAACATAGGGATAATGACCTTCAAGGTGTCCAATACCAAGACTGTAAATCCTTGTATTTTTCCAACTGCTCTCCATACATTCGCTGCCCCTGGATTGCCATCGCCGAGTTCCAGAATGTTCATACCCTTCATCCTGGCAATGATAGTCGCAAATGGTATGGAACCGAGTGAGTAACCCAGTATTAGAGAAAAAATATACATCATGAAAGGTCAATCAGTTCGTAGGTTTCGCTTCCTAACCCCATTTTTTCAGCATATCTTGTTTGGATTTCCATATCAATGTGTGGTCGCAGGCTGCGCATCATCCCACCTGTTTTTTTCTCCACCATATCGAAGGACGCCTTGTCTATCGCGACAGGGTCAAAAGATGCCATAAATCCAATATCAGGACATATCGGTGCACCTTGCATAGGATTACAGTCACACAGGGGAGTAATACTTGTAAGGAAATTGATACATGCAAGCCTTTTCCCTTTTACAACACCAAGAGCCGCTTCTACAACCCTTTCCTGTATAAGCTGTGAATCATCTCCCCAGTTTACCTTGATTGCATTCTGTGGACATACCGAGATACAGGTAGCACATCCTATACATCTATTAGAGTTTATTACGGCATAATCCTCTAAAGAAATTGCATTTTCAGGGCACCATTGTAGACATATACCGCACAGAGTGCATCTGTTTTGAATCACCACAGGATGGACACCAGAATGAATGAGGAGTTTGTCAGCCTTTGCAATTCCACCCATACCAAGATTCTTTATTGCTCCTCCGTACCCTGTAAGCTCATGTCCCTTAAAGTGGGATAAAAGAAGGATTGAATCAGCGTAGTATATAGCAGATGCTATCTTTACACTCTTTAAATGATTTCCATTGAGTGGTACTTCCCTATAATCCTGTCCTCTTAAGCCATCCGCAATTATTATTGGCAGTCCAACTGCAGAAAATCCGTTGTGTATGGCACGCATTATATATGAAGGTGCATTTCTCCTTGAACCCACATAGAGCGTCGTTGTATCCGTGAGGAAGAATTCTGCTCCTACCTCATCCAGTATATTTATTATCTCCCTCACATAGACAGGAGGTATAAAGAAAGGAGAATCCTCACCCAGATGCAGCTTTACTGCAGAGATATCGCCTTTTTTGAATGTCCTCGGGATATTGCTCTCTTTTACAAGTTTTGCAATTCTCTCGTATATACGCTCTCTGCCTTTCTTCCCAAAGTCTATGAAATAAACCTTACTCCTCATCGGTATTTTGCGGTAATTGGTTGAGACGATTTTGGATTTTTATTATAACACAGTTATAATATTTTGTCAAGCAAATTTTGTGGGCCAAAAGACTTGACAAAATTCCTTTTTTGTATTATAATGAAAAGGCAATTATAAACATTTGATTATGTGATTATCTATTTCTTTCAAGGGGGACTCTTTAGAAAGGAAAACATAGTGTTTTGTATTCTAATAATTTGTCTTACCACCTTTCAAAGTGATTCTATCCACGCCTGGGATATTAATTCTCTGGATTATTGGAAAGGCGTATATTCGGACGGGAGATATGTGCTCTTTTCGCCTTTTGAATGGGACAGAGGAGATTGGCTTAGATGCGGTTTCATTTTGGGAGCAACAGGTGGTCTTATGTGTCAGGATGAAGGGATACAAGATTGGTTTCAACGACAGCGGAGTTCTACATCAAACAGGATTTCTTTGAGGATAGAACCATTGGGTAGCGAAGGAGCTCTAATAGCACTGGGTGCAACCTATTTGAGTGGATGTCTTTTGCATGAAACAGCATTGAAAAGAGTTGCCCTTCTTTGTGGTGAAAGTGTACTCATTTCAGGTGCCGTTGTTAACGCACTCAAAATCCTTATGGGAAGAGCACGTCCTTATACGAATGAAGGAACTTATTCTTATTGTCCATTTAATATTCAAGCGTC
>Ga0210051_1004891_pt1 | contig 12963 bp, 15 predicted proteins | sample CryGey092014_all_FD_185464 | JGI IMG/M metagenome (GOLD analysis project Ga0210051, IMG submission 185464) | Groundwater microbial communities from aquifer - Crystal Geyser CG23_combo_of_CG06-09_8/20/14_all (SPAdes) (version 2) | ecosystem: Environmental > Aquatic > Deep subsurface > Groundwater...
AGAACTCGATCCGCCCCCTTCCGAAAACCTTGTATTTTTCCCCGGCCGATTATTTTCTCAAAAGCGCCAAAGTATTTGGTGAGGATGTCGCACCGGTGCAGCGTTTCTTTGAAAAGAACGGATTCGACAATTTTGAAGTAAATGAGGAGTACAATTATCTCGAATTCCATGTCAGCCAAATCAGGTCTCTAAAGAAATTCGATATCGAGATTGGTCTCTCGAGTAATGTCTTCGAGACCCGCGAGGGTGAACGTTACATTCGAGAGTTGAAAGTGGACATTACCACACCGCAAACATTCAGACTATCTGTAGACATATAAGGAGAAAACCATGCCATTCCATTTAGGTACAACCGAATTGATTATCATCCTGGTCATCATCATATTGCTCTTTGGCGTTGGCCGCATCGGCAAAATTGCCGGGGAGTTGGGCAAGGGTGTGCGCAGTTTCCGCTCGGGCATCACTGGCAAGGAAGAGGAAGGGGTAAAGCAGGAGGAGGAAGCCAAGACCACGAAAGAAGAGAAGGCAGATCAAGAATAACTTGTCGTGAGCGTCGAGGCGACTGTGTCGGAGAAACGCAAACGAAGCTGGCGCGATTACCTGCACGCCTTTGGCCGCGCCCATCGCAAAGCCAGTGTTCAACTCGAAACCTCGAAACCGCTTCTGCAGCATCTGGATGAACTACGCCGCAGGCTGTTCAAGGCGTTCGCCGCAGTCGTCGTGACCACAGCAATTAGTTTTGCTTTTGCCGGGCCGATCATTGATTTCCTCGCCGCTCCCCTCGGCGGACGGGAGGCCCTGGTTTCGATCGAAATCACCGAGAACATTACCATCTTCATGAAAGTCTCGATCCTGGGCGGCATTACCCTGGGGATGCCGTTCGTGGTCTATCAGATCCTGCGCTTCATCTTACCGGGGCTGAAAAAGAATGAGAAGACCTGGCTGTTGGTCATTGTTCCCCTGGCAACTATCCTGTTCGCCAGCGGCGTGGCTTTTACCTGGTTCGTGATGCTCCCGAGCGCTGTGCCATTTCTGACCAGCTTCCTTGCCATCACCACCCAGGTGCGCCCCGCCAATTATTTCGACTTCATCACCAGACTGATGTTCTGGATTGGCATCTGTTTCGAGATGCCGCTGGTGGTCATGGTCCTGGCAAAGCTGAAGTTTGTCTCGGCTCGCCAGTTGGCCAGTGGATGGCGATACGCTGTAGTCGGGATGGCTATCCTGGCCGCGGCCGTCACACCGACGGTGGATCCGGTCAACATGGGCCTGGTTATGGCGCCGTTGGCCGGACTCTATATTATCAGTATTGTTTTAGCCGCCATTGCAGGGAGAGGCTGAAATGGATAATATTCTTGGGATTGGGATGAACGAGCTTGTCGTCATATTCTTGCTCGCAGCGATCGTGCTTGGCCCCGAACGTCTGGCCAGGGTCGCGCGCCAGGCAGGCAAGCTCATCCGCAATCTAAAGGCCTATTTCAGCTCGCTCTCAGACGAACTCAAATCCGAATTGGATATACTCGATGAAATCAAGAAGGTGAAAGACGATCTGAACAGAGGATAAGCTCTCGATAATATCGAGACGTAAAGCCTCCTGTGAAAATTATCATCCACTTGGGTGATAAGAATCACCCTAAAGAAGGTTGCGACTTGAATATCCATGGTGTATGATTGCAACATTAAAGAAGGCGCTATTGCCATAATTCGATGATTGACTGATCGAAAATACACTCCGAGCCATCCGATCTAAAGCGCTGCCATGGTCGGGTGGACAGCTCCTTCGAGAGCCAGGGTCAGCCTGGAAACGGGCTGGCCTCCCGAAATCCCGTCACGGGATGGAATTGGAAAGGAGAATCGTCTGTGCAGGTATTGATTGACTCGCCAGATTCTCTCCTGGCGAGTTTTGCATCTGGAAACGAACCTGGGCGACTGATCCTTGTCACCGGCCCAAGCGGGTCGGGCAAGACGCGCTGGTGCCTGGCATTGGCGGATTATGCCTCCATCCTGGGCATCCACGTGGGTGGCCTGGTTTCTCCAGCAGCCTTCGAGGGTGACTTTAAGATTGGCATTGACTTACTTGACCTGGGATCCGGTGCCCAGCGGCGACTGGCCGTCCGCCGGGGGGAATCTGGCAGTGGTCAAATTACTGAAGATTGGCATGTTGACGATGAGACCCTGAACTGGGGAAACGAAATCCTGGCGCATTCTGGAGCCTGCCAGCTTTTCATCCTGGATGAGCTAGGGCCACTTGAGTTGGAACGCGGCGTTGGCCTGACGAACGGCATCGAGTTGATTGCCGCGCGTCGTTATCGGCTGGCCTGCGTGGTCGTGCGACCGACTTTGCTGGAAATTGCCCAGGCGCTTTGGCCTTGGGGGGAAGTTCTCCAGATTCATTCCAACCATCCATTAGAGGCAATACTGTTTAGATAAGGCCGCAGAGGCGGCTCCCACGCCGCCGGGCATGGGAGCCCGACCCACTAACTAAAAAGTATTGCCATTAGAGGCCCCCGCATGATCCACGTTCACGAACTGACCGTTCACTACGCAGAACAGGCAGCCTTACAGGATGTCTCGTTCGACGTGCAAGCTGGTGAATGCCTGGTCGTGACCGGCCCTTCCGGCTGCGGAAAGAGCACACTGGCGCGCGTCCTGACCGGCCTGATCCCGCAGGTTATTCCTGCCGAAATGGAGGGGGAAGTCGAGGTCGCCGGTCTCGCGGTGACCCACCTCCCAACTGCTGAAACGGCGCAGCACGTGGGGGTGGTTTTTCAAAACCCAAGAGCACATCTTTTCCACTTGCGCGTCGCTGACGAAGTCGCTTTTGGGCCGTACAACCTGGGGCTTGCGGCAGAAGAGGTCGAGGCGCGGGTGGCGTGGGCGTTGGAGGCTGTCGGCTTGAACAACCTGTCCGAGCAAAATCCCGCCTGTCTTTCCGGCGGACAGATACAGCGCTTGGCGATCGCATCCGCCCTGGCCATGCGTCCAAAGGTGCTCGTCCTGGACGAGCCGACTGCTTCGCTCGACGCGCCGGGGACTACGAGCGTGATCAACGCGCTGGGGCGATTGCGCGCCGAATATGGCCTGACCATTGTGCTGATCGAACATCGCCTGGCCGAAGTCCGCCGTCTCGCTGACCGCGTCCTGGTCCTGGACGAGGGTCGCGTCGCTGCACTAGGGACCTTCGAGGCCGTGCTGGGCGACTACGACCTCTTACGCCGTTACGGTCTGCGACGCCCTACGGAAGAAGCGCTGATGTCATGGCCCGACTTGCTCCTGCCGAACGGCAAACCTCCTGTTGGCGTGCAACCCCTGCTCGAATTCCAAAACCTGACCGCCGGCTATAACGGACACGCCGCCGTTCACGAGGTAAATCTCAGGTTCTATCCGGGCGAATTTGCTGCGCTGGTGGGTGATAATGGCGCCGGGAAATCCACCCTGGCGCTGGCCGCTGCCGGATTGATCCGCTCCATGAGCGGCCAACTGCTCTTCGAGCGTGGCGCGCGGCCGCGCCCCGGCCTGGATATTGCTTTGCTCTTCCAGAACCCGGCCGACCAGTTGTTTACCGATTCGGTGGACGAGGAGATCGCCTTCGGGCCGCGCAACTATCGCTGCTTCGATCCCGAATGGCATCATCAGACTTTAGCCAACGCCGACCTGCTCGCCTTGCGTGAGCGGAGGCCGTTTTCACTCTCCATGGGTCAGCAGCAGCGGACGGCGCTGGCTTCTTGCCTCGCGCTGCACCCCCGCATGGTCATCCTGGATGAGCCTACCCTCGGTCAGGACTGGCGTCACTTGCAGCAACTCATGGACTTCCTCGTCCGCCTCAACCGCCAGGGGACGGCCATCTTGCTCATCACCCACGACTATAAGCTGGTGTACCGCTATGCCCAACGCGTCATATTGATGGAGGCTGGCCGCATCCTGTTGGACGGTCACATCAATCCGGCAGCGCAAAAGCATACGCCGCCCACGATGAGTTTCCCTCGAACGATAGATGCCCATCCGATTGATCAAGAATAACCGTAACTGCTCAGCCTGGCTGTCATTCTGAGCCGCTGGTGTTCTTCCAGCGGCGAAGAATCTCCTCCGACTGGCCTTGAGACCCTTCAGTCGCACAGAACGCTCCCTCAGGGTGACAGGCCTGAGCAATTACGAATAACCTGAAAGAAAGGAATTTGTGCAATGAAATTTACCACCCGTCAACTTGTGACCATGGCCGTCTTCGGAGCACTGTGGGGAGTGGTCGAGATCAGTCTGGGATCGGTGCTGCATGCAATCAAAATACCGCTGACCGGCCTGGCCCTTTCTACGATTGGGCTGCTGGTCGCCCTGATTGGACGCCTGTTCGTTCCCAAACGAGGGTCTACTTTCTTTATCGGGGTGATCGCGACCGTGCTGAAACTTTTCAGCATCGGCAACATCGTTATCGGCCCGATGATCGGCATCCTGGCCGAGGCGCTGGTCGCCGAGCTGATCCTGGACATCTTCCCGAAACCGACCCGGCTGGCTTTTGTACTGTCCATCGCTGGAGCCGCCCTATGGACGTTGATCCAGCCATTCGTCACCGGGCTGCTGATCTTTGGCCGCGAGCTGCTGCCCATCTGGCTGGATACGCTTGATCTTGGCAGCCGGCTGTTCGGCTTGAGCAGTCAGGCCGCGCTGTGGATCGTACTGGCGCTGATTATCCTGCACCTGTCCGTCGGTGCGCTTGGCGGCTGGTTAGCCTGGAGCCTGGGCCATCTGGTGAGCCTCCGTCTGGGGGGACATTCCCCCGAGGCTGTCTAAATTCAATCGAAACAAAAGGAGTTCAAAAAATGAAACGCATCTTGTTTGTAATCCTCGTTTTGGCGCTGAGTCTGGCTGCCTGCGCCCCAAAGCAGACAGTTTCATCTGGCGCTGTCCTGAAGGTTACCAATGGCACGCTCGAGAAAACCTACACGGTAGACGACCTGAAAGCCTTGGGCGCCGCGCAGGCTTCGGACAAAGGGGTTGGCTATGTTGGTGTGCCGTTGAAGGTCTTATTGCAGGACGCCGGGATTGACCCCTCTACGCTTTCAGCGGTAAAGGCGGTTGCCTCGGATGGGTTCACGGTCAACTACGATTCGTCCGTGTTCATGGCGGATGATGTGCTGGTGGCTTATGCCCGTGCGGATGGGCCGCTGGCCGATGAAGAGGGCACATTCCGCATGGTCGTCCCCGATCAAGGCGGGAAGATGAACCCACGCATGTTGGTCGAGATTGACGCCATCCCATGACGGTAAGCAGGCTCCACCCCTCCTCATTCCAGAGCGGGCGAACCAGGCCGCTGGTCGGCAGCGTGGGACACCTGGCGATCTTCCTGTGGTCGCTGGGGATCGTCCTGTTGACCCCGCTGCGAGGCGGCTTCATTTTCGCATGCCTTTGCGTGGTGTTTCTCAGCCTACTCTACCCCTTCGCCCTGCGGCGCATCCTGCGCCCCCGCTGGCTGATACTGTTGGGAGTCTTGCTGGTCGTCAGTGTGCTGTTCGGCAGCGGTGAACCCGACCTGCAGGTGTGGGGCATGCCTGTTTCCACGGAGAATGTAATTTCTGGAATACAGATGACGTTGCGCGCCGTCGTCATCCTCCTGGCTGCGGATGGCCTGGCCGCCTCGATGGACATCACCGAGGTGGCCGGGTTATTCGAGCGCGCCGGGCTTCAAGGCCTTGGGTTTTCGCTTGGCGTGGCTGCAAACATGCTGCCGAACTTGCGCCAGTCGAGCATGAACGCCTGGCACAGCCTGCGGATGCGGGGAGGGATGCGCGCCCAATGGTGGCGCGGCTTGCAGTTGCTTTTACTCACGGTCTTGACCAACGCATTGCGCCGCTCCGAAGATATCGTCCTGGCAGCCGAGGCGCGGGCTTTTCGTCCCGACCGCAGCCGGGCAGTCCCCATCCGAATTGGCCGCATGGATTGGTGGCTGGTCGGGGCCGGGTTTGTTTCTCTGCTTGGTGTATCGCTCTTTATTAGGGCTTTCGTGAGATGAGTAGATGAACACGATCTCCAGCCGGTGCGCGGAATGGCCGGGATAATGGGGAGTAACGTCAAATAGAAACCTGATTTCTGTCGTTGTGTTTCCCCACCTTAGGACGTAAAATAGTAGGGATGGACAAGGATCGAAATATAACCTACCGACCAGCAATTCTCAGCATGTCGTTGCGAGCGCACTTTGCGAAGCACGTGTACCCGTAGCGTAGCGGAGTGGTAATCTCCTCGTTAAAACAGGAGATTGCTTCGACGGAAGAGCGCCGTCTCGCAATGACATGGTTCATACTGAGAATTGCTGCCTACCGACCGTTCGGTAGGTGTTGTATAATTGTAAAGTATGGAACACCATCACATAAATCCTATTCTTGAGGTGCCCCATGACCGATTCGTCACGTAAGAAACTCATCATCGGGCTGGCCGTAATGCTGGCAGGGGGGATCGTGCTCCTCGCCACAGCCATCCACGTGCAAGCCATGTCCACGGCCGCACAGGCAGGAACGGTCAACTGGCCGCTGGTCGAGGAGGCGCTGATGCTTACATTGGTCGAAAAGATCCTTTTTGGGCTGGCTGTCGCCGCAACCCTGGCGGCGGCTTATTTTGCGGCAAAACGGTTGGGCGGCATTATCACAGGCGGGCAGGGCAAACCGGATTGGAAACTGGCCTTTAAACGACTGGCTGGCGTGTTGGCGAAGATCGTCACCTTCCAGCCGGTTTTTCGTTTTCGACCCTTGACCAGCCTGTTCCACGCACTGGTTGGCTGGGGCTTTGGGTTCTATCTTCTAGTCAACTTATTGGATGTGCTGCGCGGCTACCTGCCTGGCTTCGAGATCCCAAGCACAGGGGGGAACATCTATCGCCTGCTGGCAGACGTTCTCTCCGTGGGCGTGCTGATCGGGATGACCTTCTTCCTCGTTCGCCGCTTCGTCTTCAGACCCGCTAACCTGTCGACGCGCGAAGCGACTCTGCTCCACCCGAAAGCACGCGCCGGCATCCGACGCGACTCGGCCATCGTGGGCGGGTTCATCCTGCTGCACGTCGGCTCACGCTTTTTAGGCGAATCCTTCCTCGTCGCCGCGCAGGGTCACGCCGACGGGTGGCAGCCGGCCGCTTCGGCGGTGGCAGGCCTGTGGTCCGGATGGAGTCCGCAGGCGCTCGTCATCGGGCAGCACGCCGCCTTTTGGCTGGCGCTCGGCCTGATCCTGGCATTCATCCCCTATTTCCCTTACTCGAAACATGTCCACCTGTTCTTCGCCCCGTTGAATTTTCTGCTCAAACCCGAACGGCGTTCGATCGGAGAATTGAGCAGGCTGAATTTCGAAGACGAGAGTGTGTCGCAGTTCGGCGCTGCGAAGCTGGCTGACCTGGGCTGGGAGCAGATCATGGATGCCTACGCCTGCATCATGTGCTTCCGCTGCCAGGAGGTCTGCCCAGCGTATGGGACGGGCAAGGTGCTCTCGCCGGCCGCGCTGGAAATCAATAAACGCTACGCCCTTAATTATGGCGGGATGTCAACCCTACCCGAAACCCCTTTGACCGAATTCGCGATCTCTGAAGAGGCCATCTGGGCTTGCACCTCCTGCGGTGCATGTGTGGACATCTGCCCGGTGAACAACGAGCCGATGCGTGACATCCTCGACATCCGCCGCTCGCTGGTGCTGATGGAGAACACCTTCCCCAAGCAGTTGGAGACCGCTTTCCGCGGCATGGAGCGGACGTTCAACCCGTGGAACATCTCGCCGGCCGAACGCATGAAGTGGGCCGAGGGGCTGAAGGTGCCGACGGTCGAGCAGAACCCGCAGCCTGACATCCTGTGGTGGGTGGGCTGCGCCCCGGCCACCGACGCACGCGCCCAGAAGACCGCCCAGGCCTTTGCGAAGATCCTCGACGCGGCGGGTGTGAACTTCGCCGTGCTGGGCCAGCGTGAGCAGTGCACCGGCGACTCAGCCCGGCGCGCCGGCAACGAGTACCTGTTCAACGAGTTGGCGACTACGAATGTGACGATGTTGAACGAGGTTAAACCCAAACGCATTGTAACCACCTGCCCGCATTGTTTGCATACTTTGAAGAACGAATATCCGGCTTTCGGCGGGAATTATGAAGTCATTCATCATACCCAATTTATCAATGAATTGATTGGAAGCGGGCGTCTGGAACTCAACCCTGTAGAGCAGGGGAGCGGGGGAGCGGGGGAGCACATTACTTTCCATGACCCATGTTATCTCGGTCGGCACAACAAGGTTTTTGCAGAGCCGCGCGAAGTGTTGGAAGCCGTGCAATTGAATCTAACCGAAATGCCGCGCCACGCGGCCAAGTCCTTCTGCTGCGGTGCGGGCGGCGCGCAGATGTGGAAGGAAGAGGAGCACGGCACGCAAAACGTCAACAAGGCGCGCTTTGCCGAGGCAAAAGCCACCGGTGCGGAAACCCTGGCAGTCGGCTGCCCGTTCTGTCTGACGATGATGAACGACGCTTCAAAGGCGGATGGTGGGGAAGTGCAGGTAAAGGATGTGGCGGAGTTGGTGGCGGAGAGGTTAAAATAAGGGGGATGGACAAGATCCGCAAGCAGTGCCCGGCGGTGAAAGTGCTGGTTCTCTCAATGCACGACAACGAGGAGTACATCCGTCAGGTGCTGACGGCAGGGGCGATAGTAAAATGCAAAATTGGAGATTGAGATGAAAATACTTATGCTTTATCCTGAGTTTCCAGATACGTTCTGGAGTTTCAAACATGCCCTGAAATTTATCCACAAAAAAGCTTCCACGCCGCCTTTGGGCTTGCTGACTGTAGCTGCCATGCTGCCCTCTCAATGGGAAAAGCGTCTGGTGGATTTGAACGTGCGAAAACTCAAGGACAAGGATCTGGCTTGGGCAGATTACGCCTTCGTCAGCGCCATGGTCGTCCAGAGGGAATCCACCCGCCAGGTCATTAGCCGTTGTAAGGCGGCTGGATTGCAAGTCGTCGCCGGCGGGCCGCTATTCACTGCTGAGTACGCGCAGTTCGAGAATGTAGACCATTTTGTGCTGAACGAAGCCGAGGTGACGCTCCCGCCTTTCCTGCGGGACCTTGAACAGGGTCGGGCAAAACGCGTCTACACTTCGACGGAATTTCCCGATATCCGACAAACCCCTGCACCGCTGTGGGAATTGGCTGACTTGAAGCACTACGCGACCATGTCGGTCCAGTATTCGCGCGGCTGCCCCTTCGATTGCGAGTTTTGCAACATTACCGTACTTTTTGGACACCGGCCGCGCGTCAAAACCGCCGGGCAGATCATTCGCGAGTTGGATGGGCTGTACCAGCTCGGATGGCGTGAGAGCGTCTTTTTCGTTGACGATAACCTCATGGGGAATAAGAGGCATCTCAAGGAAGACCTGTTGCCTGCCTTGATCGAATGGCGCAAGGGGATAGCTGGCATGCCGTTCAATACGGAGATTTCTATCAATCTGGCTGACGATGAAAAGCTCATGAACTTGATGGCACAGGCGGGTTTCACCACGGTCTTCATCGGCATTGAAACGCCGGACGAGAACAGTCTGGCCGAGTGCAACAAGACACAGAACCGGCACCGCGACCTGGTCGCAGACGTGAAACGCATCCAGCGCGCCGGTTTGCAGGTTCAGGGCGGCTTCATCATCGGATTCGACAGCGACACCCCTTCCATTTTCCAGCGGCAAATTGACTTCATCCAAGAAAGTGGCATTGTGACCGCCATGGTCGGCCTGCTGCAAGCACCCATCGGTACCCGGCTTTACGAACGCTTGAAGCGTGAGAAGCGCCTGGTTGGGGCGTTCTCAGGCGATAACGTAGACGGCGCAACGAACATTATCCCCAAGATGAGCCTCGAAACACTGCAGAGGGGCTACCGGGCTGTTGTTGGGTATCTCTACGCTCCCAAAAATTACTATGCCCGCGTAAAAACATTCCTGAAAGAATACAAGCCGCCGAAGGTCACCATTCCCTTTGACTTCCAATATGTTAGGGCATTTTTCCGCTCTATTGTCCAACTAGGGATCGTCGGCAAGGAACGCCTCCAATACTGGAAACTTTTCCTGTGGACGCTCTTTCGCCGCCCACGCCTGTTTCCGCTGGCAATTAGCTTTGCGATCTACGGTTATCACTTTCGCCTGGTCTGTGACCGGCATATTCTCTGACGGAGATCCATCATGGAATCATATGATGTTATCGTTGTCGGTGCCGGGCCTGCTGGTTATGTCTGCGCCATCCGCGCCGCACAGCTTGGGCAGAAGACCGCCATTGTGGACAAGCAGTGGCTGGGTGGCGTCTGCCTCAGGCAGGTACTTTGACTCTTTCAGCCAGCCACAGGTTGACCAGCGTTTCGGTCGTCACCCCTCTTGCCTTCGCCGCGCGCCCGATCACTTCTGCCAGTTCTGGCACAAGCGCCACGACGAAAGCCTCTTCGCGGAGGTCAATGTCGAATGTCACGTCTTGCATCTCGTCATCGTAATCCGCAGTGCTGTGAGTGTCCCAAAATTCGACGATCTCATCGATGCTGGCGGAAGGATCAGGCATCGGGTCGCGAGTCAGTTTATTTTTTCCCATAATGTTTGCGCTCCTTGCTATCCATGTCACGGGCGCTGATGATCAAGGCTTCGTGTCCAGCTTTGTGGATAAAAAAGATGGTCAGATAGCGCCCTGAATCTGTTTGCCCGTAAGCGACATACAGGTGTTCGCCCTCATGTGATTGGCCTTTTCCTACGAGTCGGATACGAGGCGCGCCCATGAGAATTTGTCGCATTTCCTCAGGGTAAATGCCATGCTTTGCTTCGATTTTTACAACGTACTGGCGAAGCCAGATGATACGAGTGATTTTCACTCTATTGCTCCTGCCGAATGTTGACTCTGACTTAATTTTATCATGTTTGTTGCATCAAAACTCGGTTCTACCTGTTTACGTGTATACTTGATACCCTCCCACCAAGGAGTTCCTATGAGCACTTACGACCTCATCGTCATCGGCGCGGGGCCGGGCGGATACGTGTGCGCCATCCGCGCCGCACAGCTTGGACAAAAAGTCGCTATCGTGGATAAGCAATGGCTGGGCGGCGTCTGCCTGAACGTGGGCTGCATCCCATCCAAGGCGCTGTTGAAGAACGCCGAAGTTGCCCACACGCTGCGCGAGCGCGGCAAGGAATTTGGTTTTTCGTTTGAAAATCTCAGGCTTGATTTTCCGGCGGCGGTCAAACGCTCGCGGCAGGTATCCAATCGGCTGGTCAAGGGCGTCGAGTTCTTGATGAAGAAGAACGGGATCATGGTCTACATGGGGACAGCGACACTTTCCGCCCCTCAGCTTGTTACCGTTACCGATAAGGACGGCAAGCCGACGGAACTCACCGCTAAAAACATCGTCGTCGCCACTGGCGCCAGCGCCATGGTTCCCAGCGCGTGGAAAGTGGACGGGGAGAAGGTCGTCACCTACCTGGAAGCCATCACACAGGAGAAGCTGCCCAAGTCGGTTATCATCATCGGCTCCGGCGCGATCGGCGTGGAGTTTGCCACCGTGTGGAATTCCTATGGCGTGGATGTGACGGTGGTCGAGATGCTGCCAAGGCTGGTGCCGCTGGAAGATGAGGAAGTCAGCGCCGAGTTGGAGAAGGCTTTCAAGAAGCGCGGCATCAAGTCTCTGACCGGGCATAAGGTCGAATCGGTCGGGACAACGAATGGGGGCGTCAAGGTGACGGTCTCCGCCGGCGGTGAGACGAAGGTGCTGGAGGCCGAGCAGGCGCTGGTCGCGATTGGCTTCCGGCCTAATTCCAAAGGGCTGGGATTGGAAGAGGCTGGCGTCAAGATTGCCGAGCGCGGCTTCGTCGAAATTGACGAGCGCATGGCAACCAATATCCCGGGCATCTGGGCTATCGGCGACGTGACCGGCAAGCTGATGCTGGCGCACGTCGGCTCGGCGATGGGGATCGTGTGCGCGGAGAACGTCGCTGGCGCCGAGACAATTACCCTGGACTACGAGATGATGCCGCGCGCCACCTACTGCCAGCCGCAGATCGCCTCCTTCGGGCTGACCGAAGCGCAGGCCAGGGAGCGCGGCCACACGGTCAAGGTGGGGCGTTTCCCCTTCCAGGCCAACGGTAAGGCGCTTGGGCTGGGCGATTACGCCGGCTGGGTGAAGATCATCGTGGATGAGAAATACGGAGAAATCCTGGGCGCGCACATGATTGGCCCGGAAGTGACCGAGTTGCTGCCGGAGCTGACCCTGGCCCGGATGATGGAACTGACCCCGGCTGAGATCGCCCGCAATGTCCATGCCCACCCGACGCTCTCGGAGGTGCTGATGGAAGCCGCGCACGTCGTGGAGGAAAGCGCGATACATATCTAGAGGGCAGTGACCAGTTTTCAGTAATCAGTGACCAGTAAAACCGGCCCCGCGGCGAGAAGTCGCGGAGTCAGATTTGAAAAAATACTATGGCTCGATTTTCTACAAAACAAGCAGCCCAAAAGCGGAATGAATATCTTGGGATTTGCCGCCAGTTCACTTTGAAGTATGGCGTGGAATTTGCAGTTTTTCGCCAGCGACTGCTTGCGGGAAAATTGACTGCGGTGGAAGAGCAAGATTATTTTGATTGGGAACTCGCTATAACCTTCTTGCGAGATGTGGAAACCAAGAAGTTGGCTGAAAAGTATCAGATGGATGATATCAAGTGGGTGACGGGTTCATAATGCACTTAACGGGGGATGGCAGTCCGAAGTACATTTCAGCAAACAGACTCCCGAAATCCCAGAGAATTCGGGAGTCTTTCTTTCACAGCGCACGCGGCGGAGGGGAACGCGATACACATTTAGGCCAAGACTTCAATCCCCGTGCTAGATTTACCACGGCGCATTCAGGATGAACGCAATTGCAATCCCCGCGCAGGCCAGGATGCAGACAATGCTCACAACGCCGACCATGATGATGGCGGCAATGCCTTCCTTGCTGGTTTTGGGTGCAGA
>Ga0210051_1004899_pt1 | contig 12959 bp, 10 predicted proteins | sample CryGey092014_all_FD_185464 | JGI IMG/M metagenome (GOLD analysis project Ga0210051, IMG submission 185464) | Groundwater microbial communities from aquifer - Crystal Geyser CG23_combo_of_CG06-09_8/20/14_all (SPAdes) (version 2) | ecosystem: Environmental > Aquatic > Deep subsurface > Groundwater...
TTCATCGCCTGCGAAACCCTTTAGGGTTGAGTGAAGATGAATCGAAGGTTCATCGCCTGCGAAACCCTTTAGGGTTGAGTGAAGATGAATCGAAGGTTCATCGCCTAAAAATGGCGGGGACCCGCTTGCGGGTGCGCTTATTGCCTTTTCGTTATTATGGTCAGAATGCTGATGAGAAATAATCAAAATCCGAGCCTCAGTTTTCGGAACTTTAAGACCCAACCCTTCATCAAAGGGATCAAGAACGATTTTTAGTTCTTTGCCATCTTTATCTTTAGTGATGAGCTCAAAAAAAGATTGTCCATGCCAGATAATAGTCATATGAGTAGTGATTAGTGATTAGTGAGTAGTGAGTAGTAATTAGTAATTAGTTAATCATATCATAACGGCTCTTCTCTTGCAATCAAACAGGTTTTTATGTATATTTAGCATATATGTCTCCAAAAAATTTAAGAAAAATTAAAGAAGAGATAATTTGTCCTCCCAAAATTGGGGAAATCGTAGAAGGTAAAATCGTAGCTTCGGAACCCAATGCTCTCTTTTTAGACCTTGGTTTTCAAGGAATCGGAATAATTTATGGTAGGGCCTTTTATGAAGCCAAAGATATTTTAAAAAACCTGAAGATCGGAGATAAACTTTCAGCTAAAATAACAAGTTTGGAAAATGAAAATGGTTACCGGGAACTGTCACCAAAAGAGGCCTCAGAGGAACTCAACTGGGAAGAATTAAGACATAAAAAAGAAAAGGGAGAAAGTTTGGAAGTAAAAATTTCCGGAGCGAATAAGGGAGGACTGCTGGCTCAAATAATGGGAGTCCCGGCTTTTTTGCCTACTTCTCAGTTAGCCCCAGAACATTATCCAAGAGTTGAGGGAGGAGATGCTTTGAAAATCGTGAAAGAACTCCAAAAATTTATCGGTCAGAAACTAAAAGTAAAAATATTCGCTTTTAATCAGAGGGAAGAAAAAATAATTCTCTCCGAAAAAGCCAGCAAAATGGAAAAAATTAAAGAAACTTTAAAGAACTACAAAACAGGAGATGTCGTAGAGGGAAAAATTACTGGAATTACAAGTTTTGGACTATTTTTAAAATTTGATAAAGATAATTTGGAAGGACTTGTTCATGCCTCTGAAATGCCGGGAAAGATAAGTAAAGACATGTCGAACTTAAAAATTGACCAAAAAGTTAAGGCAAAAATTATTGAAATTAGCGACGACCGAATTTATCTTTCCTTGAAACTATAGTCGCTCGGCAAATGAAAATTTTTAATAGACCCCCGACCCTCCCGCCCATATTAAAAATTTTATTCGCCTCGCACCTCCGCTCTTATTCGTGGCATTCGCATATATTCGTAGATTTGTATTATATTTTATGAATAAAGTACTGCAAAATTTTTTCTTTGTCATTTTGATTTTCCTTTTAATATCTTCTCTTTTTGCCTTATTTAATCCTCAAATTTTTGAAAAACCAGAAGAGATTTCTTTCAGTCAGGTCAGCCGGGAGATCAATGAAGGAAATATCAAAGAGGTTATTGTTTTCGGAGATGACCTTTTAATCCTATATCAGGACGAAAGCCAGGCAATCTCAAGAAAAGAACCTGATTCTTCCTTAACTGAATCTTTAATAAACTACGGGGTTCCTCAAGAAAAAATAAGAGGATTACAAATTAAAATAGAAGAGGAAAAAGGAAGTATCTGGGAGTGGGTAATGCCTCTTTTGATTTTTTTACCCATTTTGATTTTTGTCTGGTTCTTTTGGATGCTTTCAAAGCAGGCAAAAATAGGAGCAAGCCAGACCTTTGGTTTTTTAAAAGCGCCGGCCAAACTCTTTGGCGGCGGAAAAACTCCAGGAGAAAAAGTTACTTTCAAAGACATTGCCGGACTTGAAGAAGCAAAAGAAGAAGTGAAAGAAGTGGTTGATTTTTTGAAAAATCCTAAAAAGTTTTGGAAAATGGGAGCTCGTATCCCCAGGGGCGTTTTATTAATAGGCCCGCCGGGTTGCGGAAAAACTTTAATGGCGCGCGCTGTCGCCAATGAGAGCAATGTTCCTTTCTTTTCCATAGTCGGTTCTGCTTTTGTCGAACTTTTTGTTGGAGTCGGGAGCGCCCGAGTAAGAAGTTTATTTGAAACAGCAAAGAAAAACCAACCAAGTATTCTCTTTATCGACGAAATTGATGCCATTGGCAAAGTAAGAATGCCAGGGTTTGGCGGAGGACATGAGGAAAGAGAGCAAACCTTAAATCAGATTCTGGCCGAAATGGACGGTTTTGAAAGAGATACTGGAGTAATTGTTATCGGAGCTACCAATAAACCCGGATTTCTGGATCCCGCCCTCCTCCGGCCAGGAAGATTTGACAGAAGAATTGTCTTGGACTTGCCTGATATAAAAGGAAGAAAAGAAATTTTGAAAATTCACTGCCGAGATAAACCTTTGGCTTTAGATGTTAATTTAACTGAGATTACTGAAAGAACACCGGGGTTTTCCGGAGCCGACTTGGCAAATTTAGTTAATGAAGCAGCTATCCTGGCGGCTCGCAGAAATAAAAAACAAATTTATCAAGAGGAATTTTTAGAATCAATAGAAAAAGTGTTATTGGGCCCGGAGAGAAAAAGTCACCTTTTGTCGAAAAAAGAGAAAGAAATTTCTGCCTTCCACGAAGCCGGTCATGCCTTAGTTAGCGCTTCTATCCCCGAAGCGGAAGAAGTGAGAAAAATATCAATCGTTTCCCGGGGGATGACGGCCGGCTATACTTTAGCTTTGCCTAAACAAGAAAAAAGGATTAAAACAAAATCAGAATTTTTGGCCGAGCTCTCCGTTTTGCTGGGCGGATTCTGCGCTGAAAAATTAAGGTTTAAGGAAATCTCAACCGGAGCCACAAACGACCTGGAGAAAGTAAGTTTTTTAGCCCGAAATCTGGTAACAAAATATGGAATGTCAAAATTGGGACCTGTTTCCTTTGGTAAGAGAGAAAGTTTGCTTTTTCTTGACTGGGAGGCGGAAGCTGAAAGAAATTACTCTGAAAAGATAGCAGCAGCCATTGATAAAGAAATCGAAAGATTCATAAAAGAGGCAGAAAAGAAAACAGCAAGGATTTTAAAAAAGAGGAGAAAAATTTTGGAGAGAATAGCTAAGGTCTTGATTGAAAAAGAAACAATTGAAAAAGAAGAATTTGAAAACTTGGTAAAAAAGAAAGTAAAAATAAAGAAAGTAAAAAAGTAAGATTGGGCACGTAGCTCAATGGTGGAGCAAGGTCCTTATAAGGCCGAGGTTGTTGGTTCGAATCCAACCGTGCCCACCATAGCCTATTTTCTGATTTATTAAAAACAAATCAGGAACGGCCCGACCAAAATTTCTATAGAAATTTTGGTTTAGGGGCGGTTAGCTCAGTTGGTAGAGCGCATACTTGACGTGTATGAGGTTTCAGAGGTTCGAGCCCTCTACCGCCCACTAAAAACAAAAATATGGTAGAAAAAACTGAAAAAATTATAGAACCATTTCTAAAAAAGGACTTGCCCGACATTCGACCCGGAGATACAGTCAGGGTTTATCAAAAAATTCCTGGAGAAAAAGAAAGGATCCAGGTTTTCGAGGGAGTGGTTTTAGCTAAAAAACATGGAAAAGGAATCTCCTCTACTTTGACAATAAGAAAAATGTTTGACGAAGTCGGGGTGGAAAGAATCTTTCCTTTACATTCCCCGAATATTGAAAAAATTGAGATTTTACAAAGGGGAAAAGTAAGAAGAGCAAAACTTTATTATTTAAGAGAAAGGGTTGGAAAAAAGGCAAGATTAAAAAGAAAAGAAGTAATAAAATAAGCGCGGGTGGCGAAACCGGTACACGCGCCATTTTGAGGTGATGGTGGGAGTAATCCCTTGGAGGTTCGAGTCCTCTCCCGCGCACCACACTGGACGATTAGCTCAGCGGCTAGAGCACTGCACTTACATTGCAGGGGTCGCAGGTCCAAATCCTGCATCGTCCACATTGCCGCGGTAGCTCAGGTAGTAGAGCGCAGCTCTGAAAAAGCTGAGGGCGCCGGCGCACGTCCGGCCCGCGGCACAAAGATGCGAAACGTAATAAATTTTCAGAGAAAATTTAAACGTTTCAGCAACGTAAAATTTCGAAGAAATTTGTACGTTGCGGGTGTCGTATAACGGTTATTACATGACATTGCCAATGTCAAGAAGAGGGTTCGACTCCCTTCACCCGCTTGAATCACAATGAAAGCGAAAGAAGAGATTTATGTCTTCGCCTGCTCAATAACTATTGACATTCAATCTCAAATATGATATCCTGAGCGAAATCCCTATCCTTTAGGGATTTTAATATGTTATCAAATAGAAAATGGTATTTGCTGATTTCCTCAATTTTGATAGGAGTTTTAGGAATTTTCCCCTTCTATCTGCCAAGCGGAAAGCAAGTAATGGCAGACATTGAGATTGATTTAACCAACCAAGCGACAGCGAAGGGTGAAGATGAACGAAGTTCATCGACCAACCAAGAGTTTTCGGATTTACAAATCATTCAGCAAACAACTTTACTTCCTTTAATCTCCCCGCCAACCCAAGAAGAAATAGAAGTTTTGGAAAAGAATAAGATGATAGTAACTGCTTATTCCTCTTCTGTCTGGGAAACTCAGGGGGACCCTTTTATTACCGCTTCCGGAAATAGAGTGAGAGACGGAATTGTGGCTAACAATCTTCTGTCTTTCGGTACAGAAATAAAATTGCCTGAAATTTTTGGCGATAAAATCTTTGTAGTAGAAGATAGAATGCATTCAAGAAAGGGCGATTATCAAATTGATATCTGGCTTCCTTCCCATCAGGAAGCTCTGAATTTTGGAGTTAAGTTAACGGAAATGGAAATTGTAAAATTGCCTTAATATTTGAAAATAAAAAAAGGCGCCAAATAATGGCGCCTTTTTTTATTTCTTCTTTCTTTTCTTAGCCATCGTTCTAGAGTTTCATAATATATTTAGAAAAATAAAAATTTTCATTTTTATATTATTAAAACTCTTATCAAATATGGAATTAACAAGAGACTATCCTTGTTAAAACTTTTGTTTAAATAAATTATATAATAAGCAAAATCAATGTCAATTGTGGAAAACTAAGAAGAGGAAAGGTAAAGCCAAAAAGTGACTTAATATAATAAAAAACAGAAATTCTAGAGAATTTTTGCAATAAGCGGATATAAAAATTTTCTTTTACTAAAATGTGGTTCGAGACGACCCCAGTAGCAGAACAAGTTCACTACGGCGCAAGTATTTTTTATAGGTTCTCTAATAGTTTTCAGTGAAAACTTTGTTATTTAATTGCCAACCAACTTTTGAAGGATAGTTTTGCTTTATATAATGCCGTCTTTTCATTAATTTCCATTTCTCAAAAACTTTGCGTTTTCGAGGAAGATACAAAGTTGGATTATTCCCATACATGAATTCAGCCAATTTCTCGCAATCATCAATATAAAAACAAATATCATATAAAATCATTCTGACTCTCTGTTTATCAATTTTTCGATGTACAGACTTTGTAGAGATATTTAAATTTTTACAAAGTTGTTGATTAAATCCAGTAATAAAAGATAAACTGGAACTCACGAATCCGACTTTAATCTGTGGTGTTTTATTAACTTTATAAATATAAACTGATCCATCACCATCAAAAAATCCTCTTACAAAATCGGGGAAATATTTATCTGGAACCTTTATTGGGTTTAAATTATATGTTTTTCTGGGCAATATTCCTAAATTCATTAAGTCTTTACAAATTTCCTGATGACCAATCTGGATAAAATAATAATCCTTTCTATCTGTATAGCCGCTACTCTTAGAGTATATTTTTTGCTGAGCAGCCATCGTTTTTTGAATATTTTCTAGGTGAGGTCTATCTTTGCTTGTAATATTGAAAAAATATTGCTTCATTCCGTCTTTTTTTCCGATTCTTTTAACTCCAATACATCCATCGGCTACAATAAAACCCAAAACGTAACTCATATTAGAACTCCAAGAACCAAAAAAGTTTTTATTTATAGGTAATCCCCTCATAAATATAATGTGATTGAAATTATGGGCGAGGAGGGAGTCGAACCCTCACGGGTTATACACCCAACGGGTTTTAAGCCCGTCTTGTCTTCCATTCCAACACTCGCCCAATTTTGAGGCCGGGGCGAGATTTGCACTCGCGTATAACTCTTTTGCAGAGAGTTGCCTTAGCTTCTTGGCTACCCGGCCATCTTAATTCTATTAAAACTTATTTCTTAAAACTTTTCAATGTCCCCTTCGTCTTTTTTAATCTTATCCAGAATTTCTTCAATTTTCTGAGCTTCTTTTAATTTCTCCTCTTTAAAAAACTTAATTTTCGGAACCGGTCTCATTTTCAAAAGTTTATCAAGCTTTTTTTGAAGACCATAAATATTTCTTTTCAAAAGCCGGAGAATCAGAAAAATTTGATTTTCGGGCATGACCGAAACAAAAACCTTTGCCTCTCTTAAGTCGTGAGAAGCGTTTACCCTGGTTATAGTTATCAAAGTATCTCTTGAAAATTCAAAATCTTTAAGAATTATTTTCCCTAATTCCCTTTTTAGAAGCTCGTTTACTTTTTGAATTCTCTGAGAACTTGCCATTTAATTATCTACTTTATCACTTATTCACTTGCCCACTTCCTCTATAGTTCTCTTTTTTTCCTCTCCTCCTCGTATATTCTCAAGATATCTCCTTGCTCAATCTTAATTTTACTCTCAAATAATATTCCGCACTCATTCCCCTTGTTGATTCTTTCAACGTCTTTTCTATTTTGCTGAAGATTAATAATCTTTCCTCGGCCAATGACTTTTTCCTCTCTCAAAATTTCGCACTTTTTCCCCTTTTCCATAAATCCCTCATTCACCCTGCCTCCGATAGTTTGACGATTCTTTCTTTTACTAAAGAGAGCCAGTATTTCAATTTCTCCTAAATCTTTTCTTAAAATTTCGGGTTCTAATATTTTTTCCATTGCCTCTCTTACTCCTTGAATTAATTCATAAATTATCTCAAAAATCTTCACTCCTCCTTTTATTTTTTTTTGGCGTAGAAAATTCAAAGTTAGGGAATCTATTTTCACCCTAAAACCAAAAATTTGGGCTTTTGCTGATTCGGCTAATTTAATATCAGTTTCTTGGATATTTCCTACCTCGCTCTTTAAAATTCTCAGAATTACCTTTTCCTGAGGAAGATTTTTCAAGACATTTTCAACTGCTTCTAAGGAGCCCAAAACATCGGCTTTGAGGATTATATTCAAAACTTTTTTCCCTTCTTCGACAAAAAGAACCGAAGAAACTTTTCTCTCCTTTTTTTCTATTGCCTCCAGGGCTTGATTAGAATCTTTATAAACTTTAATCTTTTCTCCAACGCTGGGGGGTTTTTCAAAACCCAAGACGGTTATTGGTTGAGAAGGGTAGGCAATTTTTACTGAAGAACCTTGAAAATCTTTTAAATTTTTAACTTTCCCCCAGGTTGAAGCAGTCCCAATAATTTGTTCTTCTTTCAGGGTCCCATTTTCTAAAATTAAAGTGGCTATTGGCCCTTTCTTTTCATTAAGATAAGTCTCAATTACTATTCCTTGAGCAGGCTGGGAAATATCGGCTTTTAAATTTTCCATTTCTGCCACTAATAAAATTAAATCTAAAAGCTCTTCTATGCCCTGGCCGGTTTTGGCTGAAAGTTCAACCGAGGGAACTTTGCCTCCTAATGACTCAACTAAAACCTCATTTCTCTCCAGCTCCCTTTTTACTTTTTCCGGTTGAGCCTGGGGTTTATCAATTTTATTGATAGCTACAATCATTGGGATGCCTGACTTTTTAACAAGGTTGATGGCCTCTTTTGTTTGGGTCTTCACCCCCTCATCAGCCGCTACCACTAAAATGGCAATATCAGCCACTTTCGCCCCTCTGGCTCTCATGGCCGAAAAAGCTTCATGCCCAGGAGTGTCAATGAAAGTAATTTTCTTGCCGTCCTTTTCTATTTCATAGGCCCCTATATGTTGAGTGATTCCACCACTTTCTTTTTCAGTAATTTTCAAATCTTTAATTGCTTCTAAAATTGATGATTTTCCATGGTCAACATGGCCTAAAACAACTACTACCGGCGGGCGAAGAGAATAAATCCTCTTCTTCCCCTCTCGCTGCGGCTCAGGTGGCCGAGTTGTCTCCTTAATCAAATTTTCTTTTTTCTTCGCCATATATAAAGCATCTTACTCTAATTGATGCTTTATTTCAAGCCCCGGGGCAAGCCAAAACCGCCCCTCGGGCGGTTTTGGTAGATTATTCCAACCTATATTAAGAATTAGAAAAGACCTAATTTCAAAATCTCAATCAGGACCCAGGAAACAATCAGAAAATATATTGAGAAAACTGGCACAAAAGCAAATTTTCTCAAGTCCCGTGTCTGAATACGCCAGGTAGAATATCCTTTTACCTCTAATTCCTTAAATAGTTCTTCATCTTCCTTTTTAATATCTTTTGTTTTAGCAAATATAGTGGCGATTATCAATCCAATGATAGATAAAACATTAGATAAGCCAAGTAAACCATATTTTTTTATCCCTTTTTTATTACGTGATTCTTTAAAAACAGTTAAACCAGCAAAAATTCCACTCAAAATAGAGCAAATAATCAATAATATTATCCAATTTAATAGCGGATGGTTAAAAAGAAATGAAGCATAATTTGCTTTTAAGGGAGTTCTGGAACTAATCCATAAATCGTCTGTGAACATTTTTGAGGGAGCATTAATTTCTATTTTGGTATACTTTACATTTTCCATTTTTCTCATTCCATATCCTCCTTTTATCTCGACTGATTCACCAAAGAAATTACTTATTGGTTTAATACCTTCCTCTGTATATTTATACAATGGTATATATTCATCAAAATAATATTTAACTTCTGTATAGTTTTTTATATCTTTAAAAATTTTAGGAGATACATAGCCAATTACTCGAATGGTTATTGGTATAACTTTACTTCCATAGACACTAGTAAGTAACAATGGATAATAAATTTTCTCAGTTGGGAAGGTAACAAAAACACCTCTCTGTTCATTTGTCAAAGGGAATTCCCCAGAGACCCAGGAAATGATAAAAGTAAATTCTTTCCCAATATAGCTATCAAGTACAGGTATCGATCCTTTATCAATTTTTAGCTCTTTGTTCTTTAGGTAATCATAAAGAGCTTGAGCAGTTTTGGCAGTAATAATTTCAGTAGTAATGCCTTCTTTTTCCAAATGCTCGTGAACAATTACATCAGTTTCTACTTCTAGCCCCATTTCTAGTCCCATAGGACTAGTGATTCCTTCTCCTTTTCCTGTACTCAGGGTATATAAGCCCCTCATTACAAAAGGAAAAGTATAAATTTGAGTAAGCCATAGGTCTTTTCTAGTAAAGAACAGATTTGATTTTGCTTTCTTTATGATTTCTTCTCCTCTTAGCTCAGGAAATTCTGTCATAATATCAATTATCACTTTATCGGGATTAGCTGGGACAGGAAAAAGCCAGACGGCACCCTTATTTGCTTTTTCTATGCCAATACTTAAAATCATCTCCTCCAAACCATCTTCGTAGTTAATAAAAGTCTGCTGATTAGTCTGATCACCGTAATCCCATCGGTCAGAATAGAGGTCAGGATTAATCATCATACCATCGGCCAAAACATTTAAAGGTATTAAGAGGGTAGCTAAAATGGAAAAAATTATAATTATGGAAAATTTTTTTTGAATTTGTTTCATATTTTTAAATCTTATATTTTAATTATTTTACGACTCAATATAAGTATACTTCTTTAAGCGGTGGGTGCAGGATTCGAACCTGCGGGGGCTTTCGCCCACTGCTTTTCGAAAGCAGCGCTTTAAACCAGACTCAGCAAACCCACCCTTCTAGTGAAAAATAGAAGGGAAATCATTATCCCAATGTATCTTCTTTGGCAGCAAAAAGGGGGAATTGTTGCCAAAAAAATGAACTAAAGAATTGAGTAATCTCCCTTTAATAATTTTTAATCTGAAAAATTTTTTAACTTCTCTGTGGTATTTCTGAAAATCAGGAAAATTTTTCAGAAGAATATCGGCTGATTTCAATCCCCAGATTATCCCTCCTCCGCTCCAGGGTTTTGTTAAACCCATACTGTCTCCGCAAAGAGTAATATCTTTAGTTTTCGGAATAATCAAACCACCCTGAGGGATTAAACTGGTCTTCAATTCTGTCTTTAAAAAATTTCTTTTTTGCTCTTGGCAAAATTTTTCAAAATCTTTTTTAATTAAACCTATTTTCCCGATTCCGCCGTATTCTATTTCTTCGCCCCTGGGAATTTTCCATAAAAATCCTGATCCTGCCCCGTAGCGAGCTTGCTCTGCTTCGGGGTTTAACGGCCAAGTTTCTACTTGGGAAGAAAAATCCTGATGAGAAACTCTGAAAAAAATCCCTTGACTGAAATGAGGTTTGGGAAGAAAAAGACATTCCCTTATCTTTGACAAAGCCCCATCGCAGCCAATAATTTTATCAAAACCTTCAGGAATTTTATCAATAGGTTTATTAAACTCTATCTGAATACCAACTTTTTGACCAAACTCGAGTAAACTTTCATCAAGTCCTTTTTGGTTAATAACCAAGTAAGGTATTTTCAGGTTTAAGGTTATATCTTTTTTGGGAAAATGGATAATGAAAGAACTAATTTTATTGGTAATTATTGACTTATTTAAAGGAAAAAAATCTTTTAACCTTTCCGAAACAAGGGTAGTACAAGGTTTTTCTCCAACCTTGGATTTTCTTTCAAAAAGACTAACTTTATGTCCTCTCTCAGCCAGCTTCCATCCTAAATACAATCCTATTGTCCCGGCTCCAACAATAGCAACTTTCATTCTTTTAGAGTTTGTTTCCATAAATGGTGGAATATATTAAACTATGTGCGAACTTTTTTTGAGAATTTTTAGTTGCGGCGGGCAAGCCCGAAAAGGAAGGGGTTGCGAGGGGAAGGAATTTTCGGGCTTGCCCGCCTAACGCCAGCTTCGCTGACGGGCTCGCCGTGTTCTTTAACAATTTCAAGTTTTTCTATGAGTTAATAATAACTCATTTCAGAAAATTTTTCAAACAAATTTTCTGATTTGGCGGCAAATTCTCTTTGAGAGATAAAAAAGCCTCCTGTGAAGGGATCTCCACGAGAGGCTTAAAGGGTTTGGGTTGATGTTTCCTCGGCAATAATCTTTCCGAGACCAACTTCGTTAACTCCGGTCTTGTACGGCTCGAGAAGTATCTCTTCGGTTCTAAAACCGAGTTCTAGGTAGAGACGAATTCTATCCGTCTCGGTAGAAGGAACGAAGCCGTATACTTTTCGTCTCCCGACTTTCTTGAAATGCTGGATAGCATATGCGAGAAGCGCCTTCTCAATATCAAGAGAGAGCGCAAGAGACGGAAAAAGTTTTACGCCTCCTCCTCGTTTCGGTGTAGATGTCAGAAAGCCTACGACCTCGCCGTTTCTCTCGGCTACGAAGATTATCTTATGCTTCGTAGCGTAAGAAATAATCTTCCGACGATGTGCCTCGATCATGTTTGAAACGAACTGTTCGTTCATCTCACTGTAGAATCTCGGAAGATACGAAAGAGCGATTCGTTTAATCGTTTCGGCGTCCTTATCTTCCATTTCTCTGATCAAGACATCATCGGCGATCGGAATTTCCTTCCCGGGGAACCAGCCATAGACAACCTCGGTCATTCCGCCTCTGTATTGTTGTTCGAGATAACCTTCGCGAACAAAACCGAGGCGGTCGAAGAAAGCCAGCGTGCCGACATTTTGAATCGCCACACTGCAGTAAATTTTGCGGAGACGATTCTTCTCCACAAATTGCACCAGTGTTTCAATCAGCTTTCGACCGATTCCTTTTCCACGGTAGGCTTCGTCAATGAGAATCGGAGAGATTTTTACCGAGCCGCCACGCTTGATGGATACTGACATCATACCGACTATTTCATCTTCAATCTCGGCGATCCAAACGTGTTTAGCCGTAGTGAAATAGCCGAATGGATCGTATCCTTTTTCGTGAGCTTCGGTCAACGACTCTGAAAAACTTTCATCGATGTCGTCATAGAACCGTGGGAGATACTGAAGCATCAACCATTTTACCGCCGGGAGATCCTCTTTGCGGTAATCTCGAATCACAACCTCTTCTGCCATCGGTCATACCTCCTTTTCTTGTTTGGATTTTATCTAACCGGTTCTACTTCGAGAACCAAGACACCCATTTGTTCTTTGTGGGACGGGTAAAGACTTTTGAGTAATCTCAAAAGTTCTTCACGGTTGCTTCCGGGGACAATCCGGGACGCCTCCTCCTTTGAAAGCATCTCTTCGAAAGTAGAGTACTTCCGGACATCCTTAACTCTAATCGTCGCTTGATTGTTCAAGTTGACGAGTTCTCCTTTCCGTATGGATCTCAAATTTGGATAAAGGACCCTAACCTCAAGCGTTTTTTCGCCAGAGAGAATCAGGTCGAAGAACCTCCTTTTAATCCACATCAACCTTGTTTTTGTCATGTTTTTACCTCCTGGTTTAATTGTCAAAGGACCAATTTTACTCTGACAACAATATTACCAGATAGAATTAATTTAGTCAATAATTTTGAAATAAAATTTTATAATAAAGAACACGGCGAGCCCGTCAGCGAAGCTGGCGTTAGGCGGGCAAGCCCGAAAATTCCTTCCCCTCGCAACCCCTTCCTTTTCGGGCTTGCCCGCCGCAACTAAAAATTCTCAAAAAAAGTTCGCACATAGTTTAATATATTCCACATTTCGCAACTTGTCAAATTTTGTGATGTGAGTTGTTGCCTCGCCCCTCGTTTCGCTCGGGGCTCGGCAAGAATTTTTGACTTTATTTTTGCCACAAAATCAAAAGGCGGACAGAAAAAGAAATAATAATTTTTGAAAAAAATATGCTCAAACCAAAATATT
>Ga0210051_1004900_pt1 | contig 12957 bp, 11 predicted proteins | sample CryGey092014_all_FD_185464 | JGI IMG/M metagenome (GOLD analysis project Ga0210051, IMG submission 185464) | Groundwater microbial communities from aquifer - Crystal Geyser CG23_combo_of_CG06-09_8/20/14_all (SPAdes) (version 2) | ecosystem: Environmental > Aquatic > Deep subsurface > Groundwater...
ATGTTTTGGCGTGCGTTGTCTGAAGTTTTGGCCAGCTCTGGTCGTCAGCGCTTCCACAGTAATAGGGCGCGAATATACAACTTCTTACGAACCTATTTTATCAAAAATTCATAGTAATCTGGGGGGGTGATACTTGAAAAAGAACTTTTAGACGGCAAAAAGTTTTGACTTTATGGGGTCAATGCTCCCGAAGTTAAAGAACCGTATTTTGAAGAAGCGAAAGCGTTTACTGAAAATCTTGTCTGAGCTGGTGAGAAATGGACTTGCCCGAGTTGTTCTCTATGAGAAAAGAACAAAGATAAAATATCAGGTTGAGTTATTGACTGCGGAAAAAATTGCTAAAGAAATAAAGTTGGGAGTTTGGAAAAAGTAATAGAATTTAATATTTTTAAAACCATAACTGGTGGAGATTCGAATGAGTTTAAAAAAAGTGAAAAATAAAGAACTTATTCATAAAACCACGTAAAATCCGGCTCTTTAATTTCTTTTATTTGTGGCCACCAAAGTTTGAGATTTCCGTCGATCTCTTTTACTTCCCAAGTCCCTTCAAAATATTTACGGATAAACTGATCTCCTAACAGGTCCTTGGTTGCCAACTTAACATTAACTATATTTTCTTTTTTCGGATCAACTTCTATCTTGATGACGGTTGTATCAAGGTTAGGAGCATAACCTTTTTTCCATTGCTCAAACGACCCTCCCTCTAAAAAATTATCAGTTAACAGTTCATATGCCTTATCAAGCTTTCTGATCTTTATGTAATTGTAAAAAGCTTTGACGGTCTCAAGCGGGCTTTCATTCGGTTTAAAATCTACTTTAATAAGATCTTTTAACGGCTCCTTTGACGAGGACATCTCCAAATATTTTTGTTTGAAAGAATTGGATGATATCGCCATCCCCATACCGGCCGAACCCAAGGTATTGATTCCGATAAAATCCCCGCAGATTGTCGTCATCGGTCCGCCACTCATGCCAGGATTCAAGGTTGCATCAGTCTGCAGATATTATAGTCCCTGATCGATGATTTTTCTTTTGGCCGAAAGTAAACCTTTGCTTACGGTGACCGATCCGTAAAGATCTCCGCCGAATGGATAACCAAAAAGGAGGACATCATCGGTGGTATTGGCAATATTACTGTTGGTCCAGTTGATAGCCGGCAGTTTTTTCATAACTTTAAGGATAGCCAAATCAGCGTTACGGTTGGTGTAAAGTATTTCTGGTACCTCCATAGTACTATCGAAAAAAACCACTTTCGAAGCCGGTTCGGTTTCGATTACATGAAAGTTAGTGACGATATAACCATTATCGTTAACGACAAATCCGCTTCCCTCAGCAACCCCGCCGACGATCCGGACGACGGAATGACTGATCTTTTTAAAAGTTTCGCTTTGATTACATTTTAGATTTTTCTCCCCTCCCAATTTATCTTCCAATACTTGAACCCGTTTGATACTGTAATCGATTATCCCTTTATTGAAGGTATTTGATTGATAAAATAAAAATGAAATTGCGACCATAAATATGGTGACAAATATATTGAAAACTAATTGGAGTTTTTTAGTTTCAACTAACCTTTTTATCCATAAAAGAATCGTGGTTAAAATTGAAATTAGACCGATCGAAATCAAAATTATTAAAACATAGATCCAAAAATCAAAATTATTTTTTCTTAAACTAAAAAGGTAAATAATGAATCCGATAATCACATTGATAATGAGTGTATTTATGGTAAAAGACCAAACAGGACTTTTTTTATACTTGAAGAATATATAAGCGGTGTTGATAATTATCGTTAAAATAAGTGAGAAAAGATTGAATAGAGGTGGGATAAAACCCATGAAGAAAAGGATTAAAAAGATGAAGTTATGAATATAGGTAATTTTTTTAAAAATCTTCACTCACCAATTGTGACAAAAGGAAAAGACAAAGTCAAATTATAAAGATTTTTTTTATATAATATTTAATTTTTCCCCAAATAGATAATTTTAATGTATCTCCAAAATAATCTAAAATATATTTCCATTTATCTGGAGAATTTACATAATCTGTAAAATCTTTTTTTTCCTTTTCAAGGATTGATTTAAGCTCTTCCTTTTTATGTTCATCTAATACTTTTTCTAGTTGTTTTTGATCTATAAAGTCTATCCATCTTGTTGATTCTCTCATATCGTTTAGTAAGTATGCATCAGAAGGTAACCTATCTCGTCCAATTCTACCAACCTGTTGATAATAATCATTTACACTAAAAGGTAAAGAATAATGAATCGCTATTCGAATGTTGCGTATATTAATTCCCATGCCAAAAGCAGAGGTACATACTAATATTTCTATTTCTGGTGGTTCATTACCACTAAATCTATTTTGAACTTGCGATTTAATGTTTCTGATATTTTCAGATCTTATATCTGAATGATATCCTTCAGCATTATGCCCTTTTTGTTTCAGAAAAAGTGTTAAATTATCGACCTGATTTTTTGTTGTAGCAAAAATTATTACCTTTTTTCCTACATTTTTATGTAGCAGATCATCTATGAAATCTTCTCTAGTAGTTAAGTGTGGATTATCTAAACCAAAGGTTATCACATGTAAAGAAATTTCAGGCCGGTAAAATCCTGTTACAATTATTTTTGGTTTTTCATTTTCTAAAAATAATTCATCAGCGATTTTTTTTTGTTGTTTTTTTGTGAGTGTCGCGGAAAGCAGAACTGTCCGTGGGCACTTTAAATGTTTTCTGAGAATAAGTAATTTACCATACTCTTCAATAAAGTTTTTTCCCCAAGTATCAATAACATGGGCTTCATCAATGCACAATGATCCAAACGGCGAATAAAGGAGTTTGTTTGATAGTTTTAATTCTATTTGATTTGTATCAAAATTTTTAGTAAGAAATTGCTTTGGGTGAGCAAAGACGAAAGAATATGAGGCAGTTGCTATATTTTCTAATCGCTTATTTTTCTCCTCTTTATTGAGTGAACTATTAATAAGAGTTGCAGGAATCCATTTTTTCCATAATAATTCAACTTGATTTTTTTGAAGAGCTATAAGTGGGGATAAAACTAACATTTGCGCTTGAGATAATATTCCGTATATCTGATATATTATAGATTTACCTGAACCCGTAGGTGAGACAAAAATAAGATTTTTATTATCTTCGGCAAGTGTTTTAATAGCATCTAATTGTGAATCTCTAAATTTGTGTTTATTTGTTAAGTACCCAAGTAGTTTATGATATTGTATTTGCTTTGGAAGAGAAAAAATACTTCGAGCAAAATCTTGTAATATTAAATAATATTTTTGTAATACTCCAGAGTAATATTTCTGCTCTGCCTCAATTAAAAATTGAGCATGACATTTCTTACATAAAGTAATTCCGTTACTGACAATGAATTTTCCTCCATATTGGCTCGGTTGAATGTGGTGTACCTCAACTGGTCCATAATGTTTTCTAAATGGATCGTTCAAGGAATATTGGCAAATTTGATTATCTCTTTTTTTTACCAGTCTAGTCCAAACACTTTTTGTTAATTCTTTTTCGATAAAAACTGTGTCTTGAAAAAGCGTCGATTGACCAAAGTCTGAAGAAGTCATAGTTTTTAAATGATATTTCCAAATTGAGAGGATTTGTCAAGGATTTGAAGAGGGGCTGGAAAGTCGTTCATACAATTAGATTATCGTATAACAAAAAGGTAAAGTCAAATTTTGAAAATTACTAAATTTATTATAGTTTTTTCGTTTCTGATATTTCTTCTTTAATCTCTTGTCTTTTTATTATTTTTATAATCTCTTTTCCATCATTACTTACTATTACTTCTAAAAACTCATCTTTTTGTTTAATTGTTCTTAATCTTATGTATTTGGTCATTCCTAATAGAGGAATCCTTTTTCCGTAAAGTAAGAGCTCGTCTGGAGCTAATTGTCTATTTTCATGTAGTTGAATTCCGACTGATATTAAACCATTCCTTGATAGTGTTTCTAAAAGCGTATTTGGAAAATTTTGTCTATTTTCGTTATATCGATATCTATCTTGAGTGCTTGTAAATAAAAAAGTAAACAAAGATATAATGCTAAAGTAAAAAATATCGTAGCTTATGGCTTGTAGTATTGGTACAAAATCACCGTATTTTTTAACAAATATACCTAAATAAAGAAAAATAAAACCTGTAATTAGTCCAATAATTAAAAATAGAATTAGAAAAAATTTATTATCGAAATAAAATAATGGTTCATTAAATCCTCTTCCTCTATCTTTTAATTTTCCAATAGATAAATTTATATAGCGATAGTAATTAATTATCATCCAAATAATTGTTATTCCAAAAATAAAGGCAAAAAAAGAACTTGGGTTACTTAATTTTTTTTCCAAAAATAAATCACCAATAAAGTTTTTTGAAAATATTGGAGATAAAGAAGTGATGATTGAAATAGCAAGACCCAAAGTAGCTATTACCGGTTGTAAAAAACTTTCTTCTGAATTTTGTCTCATTTATTATTCCTCCCTTAAAGCAAATATTTTATCAACAACAAACTTAAACATTTTTTTCGATATAAAATTATTAAGATCTTTATTATTACGAAGCTGTTGATACAGCTTTCTATCTTTATCAAATTGATCATCAACTTTATTTTCGTATACATTTTCAAAATGAATTTCTGCATTTTGTCTGACATTATTTGTGACTACGTTTTGTATATTTTCATCAGACGCTAATTCTTCTCCCATAGAATTTAATGTTTCCTGCTGCTTTTTATCGAAGTCTACTCCCCATCTTTTATTGACGTCGTTTATAATTTCTGAAAGTGGGTCTTCGCTTTCTTCAATAGGTGCACCTGGAATAACATATTCTTCCTTAACGTCACTTACGTGTGGCTCTAAGATTATCGATGATTTAATCTTTTTTACTATTCTCACTGAATCCATATCTAAATATTTTAGAATTGCAATCAATGGCTTTTTTTGATCTTTAGGAAGTTTTTTTATTAAATATTTCAATAACAAATATAGTTTTTCTTGAGATACATCAGAATATCCAAGTACTTGAGCAAAATATGGATAGCGTTTAATAAATACATTGACGATTGACAAAAATTCTCCATATCTATCATCAGCGCTTTCAGAATCTTTTTTTTGAGGCAATTCTTTTATAATATCTTCTACCAGATTATCCAAGAATGAATTTGCTTTTTCATGTATCGACTCTTCTTCTGGATTGATATAAGAGACAAATTCATCAAGCTTGCTTTCTTGTATTTCGTAAAGTGAAAATAATGCCGTTCTTAAATCATTTATAGCATTAATATCTGAACCCTCTGAAATAATAGTAGTCGTATAGTAAGGTTCAAAAGCATTTTGTATCTCAGTGGCAAAATTTACAAAATCAAGCACGTAAACTTGTTCTTTATCTTTCATTTTTCTGTTGAGGCGTGATAAAGTTTGCACCGCTTGTACGCCGGATAATCTTTTATCTACATACATTGCACATAAATACGGTTCATCAAATCCTGTTTGATATTTTTCGGCAACGACCAAAAATCGATATTCTGTTTTTTTAAATTCCTTTGCGGTATTTTCTTCAGGAACTCCATCATTTAATTTTGTTTCTGTATATGGTTCGCCATCAATATTAATTGAGCCGGTAAAGGCCCCCAAAGTTTTATGAGGATAATTAAATTTTTTCAAATAAGCATCAAGAGCCAATTTATATCTGACTGCGGCTTCTCTGGAATTTGTCACAATCATCGCTTTTGCCTCACCACGAAGTTGACTTCTGATTGTTTGTTCAAAATGAGCCATAATTATTTCAATTTTCTGTTCAAGTGTGGTTTTGTGAAGATTCACATATTGAAGTATTGTTGAAAGTGCGCGTGATCGTGGCACAGTTGGATCTTCTTCTAGTTTTTTTAATAATTTAAAATAGACTTTATAAGTTGTGTAATTTTGAAGTACATCCAAAATAAATCCTTCTTCTATTGCCTGCTTCATTGAATATAGACTAAATGGTTTGAAAGATCCGTCTTTTTGCTTCTCTCCAAATCGTTCCAAAGTTTCATGTTTTGGAGTTGCGGTAAAAGCAAAATAACTAATATTTTCCGGTTGTTTTCGGCTATTTAATTGATCGAGTAACCAATCTTCCTCCTCCTCATTTAAAATGTCGTGAACTGTTCTTGTAAGTTCTCCCGATTGTGAAGAATGTGCTTCGTCAACAATGAGTGCGAATTTTTTATCAGAAAGTTTTGCAACTAAATCAATCACAAATGGAAATTTTTGAATTGTAGTTGTGATTATTTTGGCGTCGCTTTCAAGAGCATCTTTTAAATGAGTTCCGTCAGCTCCGGCAGAAATTAACAAACCTGGTTTTGCTTCCATCGCCTTTATCGTATTTCGCAGTTGTTTATCAAGAATACGTCGGTCAGTCAGAACAATTACTGTATCATAAACTTTTTCATTATCCGATTTATGAATATCTGATAATCTGTAGGCAAGCCAAGCTATTGTCAAGCTTTTACCACTTCCGGCACTGTGTTGGATAAGGTAATTTTTACCACTACCCGTTTCTTTTGCTTTCGATATTAATTTTAATACCGTATCCCATTGTTGATAACGGGGAAATAGTTGTACCTTTTGTTTATATTCTTTTCCTAGTCGATCTTCTTTTATTTCAACGTAATTATGGACAAATGATTTAATAAGGTCTGATAATGAATCAGGTGAAAAAAGTTGTTCCCAAAGATAATGCGTTTTGTGTTTTCCTTCAACTGGTGGATTTCCTTTCCCCAGTTCAAATCCTTTATTGAAAGGTAAAAAAAATGTTCTCTCTTCTTTTAATTCAGTCGTCACAAATACTTCATTTGTATCTACGGCAAAATGGGCAACGCATCTGCCAAAAGAAAATAGTTTTTGAGTTGGGTCTCGGTCTGTCTGATATTGTCTTATGGCGTGGTATACATTTTGGCCGGTTAATTCATTTTTAAGTTCTGTTGTAAATATTGGAATCCCGTTGACAAATAAAATCATGTCGACCGATTGTTCAGTTGTTTGAGAAAATTTAACCTGTCGTATTACAGAAAAAATATTTTTTTGAAAAAGTTCCTCTATTTCTGGATTAAGGTTTGTTGTAGGTTTAAAAAATATTAGTTCAAGTCGGACGGGTCATTCTTGGATTCCTTTTCGAAGTACATCAATTATTCCTCTTTTATTAATTTCATCATCAATTCTTCTAATTACTCTAGATTCTAAAGCGTCACCATAAATATTTTCTAATTCTTTAAGTTTTTCTTTCTGAGTTGTTTTTAAAAATTCAAATAAAATTTCTTTGTCAAAAGTAGTTGATTTATCATAATTAGTTTCACTACTTCTTTTTTTATATTTATGTAGTTTTATCAATTCCTTTTCAATATGTCTCTCAAACGCTTCCTCTTTTAAATTTTGATGTATGTTTGTCATAAGTTTATTTTCCAATTATTTGATAATTGCCACTCGCAAGCTCTTTTCGCATATCTATCAAAATCTTTTCCTTTATTGTTTCTACTTCTTGTAAGTTTTGTGAAACTTTTTTTCTATCGTGCTTCATTTCTTGTGAATTAGTGCTCGGAATTTCCCTAATCAATGCAGTTTCTCTTAGTAGTGACAGTGCTTTTTCGTATTTTTTATCGAGTTCATAATTTATAAATGGTTGATATAATACTAAGTTATAATTCGCATTATTGATTATTGGTATAGCGGCAATTACATCTACTCTTCCTAATAAATTCAGCCATTCAGCTTCATTCTGCTTTTTCCTATCTTTACTATTTTTCTCAAACTCATCAAACTTTTCTATCCAATCAGTTTTTTGTTTATTTGTTAATGGCAGTTTTGTCAACTTTTGTCTAAAGTCGTTTTTATCCATTTCGCCCAGCGGCATCAGCTCCTTTAATCCTCTTTGGTTGTTTACTGCACTTATAGCTTCAATTAGGTTTGCCCAAAGCTTTAAATACGCTTCGTGTTTTTTATCAATATAAAGCTCATAATTTTTAAATATCTGCTTTTCTTTAAATTGTTTTTCATTAAGAGATTTTTGCGAAATAAAACTAACAATCAAAGAAACAATGGTCCCTAGAAATGCAAGTCCTGATACTACTAATGCTATTATAACTTCTGTTTCCATATTAATTTACCTTAATTTTACCAGTCACAGCATTATAAATTAACGATGAACGATATTCTAATAATCTTTCCATTATTTTTAGATTTTTATTTATTGTTTGTTCAAGTTTATTCGTTATATTTATGAGAAAACTTGATATGTTTTTTTGTTCATTAATTTCAGGAAATGGGAAAGCTTTGTTGTAAACTATTTCACGTGAAAGTCCTGGTACCCCTGTATCAACAGAGATGTCATTTAATTTGGCTGCTATCATCACAAAATTTAACCAAGTTAATTCTGCGTTAGTACATCTTCTATCGATATAATATGTAGTATCAATTGCGAAAACTTTTTTATGAATTAAATTTATTGCTCCAAAAGATCCTTTCCTTCCAACTATTATTACTGGGGTTTTTGTATTTGCATTTGAATGTGTACCTACAGGTCCGTTTGAACCATATACTTCAACATCACCCAATTCTCTTATTTCTGTTGATAGAGATTCTCCATATTGCATACTTGCAATAAATTTGAATCTTTTTGCTTTCCAGTTAGTTGGTATTTCTCCAATCCATTCCACCCCAGTAGGTTTCATTTTTGCTTTTGGGTCAAGGCCTTTAGTAACGGCTTGAGTAATGATAGAAATACGTTTTTCTTTGAGAAGCTCAATTAATTTTTTCTTTTTTTCAATTATCAGAGCAATCATTTTAGTTTTTTTGTCTAAATAGCTTACTATCTTTTTTTGTGTTTCAATCGGAGGTTTAATAAATGTAATTTCATTAAATTGGAATCGATTAAACGAAGATCTCATTCCGTATGAAAATTCTTTAAAATATTCAATTCCATATTTGATACCCCACCAAAAATAATTTACAAATTCGTTATAGATTTCTTTTTTAGTTTTCATTACAAAATATAGATTACTTATACATCCATATTCCTTAGCTACACCAGATAAAATTGGTGTTTGATCAAAATCACGAGGAGTGAAAACAAGATCTCCAGGAAAAACTAATTGATGCCCGACATAATTTTCTGTAGATTTTCCAAAATTTAAATTTGTTTTTATTTTTACACCGGTAGTTGTTAGAGAAAGAACAGGCGTATCATTACTTAAATTTATTTTTCCATGATTAAAATTAAAAATATATCGATTTTTAATAAATTCCCAATCTGTAGGTAGTTTTCCAACCCATTCCATATCCCAATATCTAGATTGGTAATTATCAGTTGCCATATTATGTTTGCTCCATCAATTCTTTTATTTCTTTTTCTAAATTATTTATTTCCTTTTGTATTTCCTCTGGGTCGCGCGGAGGAACGTATTTATAAAAATATCGAGTGAATGGTATTTCATAGCCGATTTTTCCTATTTTTCCGTCTTTGTCATCTTTGATAGTTTCATCAATCCAGGCATCTGGGACATAGGGTTTTACTTCCCTGTCAAAATACTCATAAATATTTTCTTTGAGCGGTACTCGTTCTACATCTTTAAGTTCATTATCAGGTTCTTGTTTTCCCGTCTTGTCTGTGCAAATTTCTGCTTCATCATCGTGCTCGCCAATTTCTTTAACCAGAATATTCAATAGTTTGTTTGGAACTTTGATTGATTTTTGAGTAAGTGCTTCAAGAAGAGATGTTCGACTCATGTATTTTTTACCAATCAGTTTATTCAAAAGTTGAGTAATCGTATCAATTAAATTATCTTTCAAAAATAATTGATTCTTTTTCAATTTCTCAATCACTTCTTTGGTAATTTCAAATTTTAATCGGAGTGGACGTTGAATAGTGACAGCTCTGTACCCAAATTCGGTTGAATCAAATATTTTTACATTTTTACTTTCTTTAAATTCCGTATAATTGCTTAAAATTTCTTGTCCTTGTAAGTCTGATATTTCATATCGTTTTGAGCCAAGGTTTTTTCTAAGTTGTGTTTTTCTATTTCGTGCATCAATTAATTGAATTTTGTTTTTTCTATCATCAGATTTTCTATTGGTAAAAACCCAAATGTAGGTAGGTATTCCAGTATTAAAAAATAGTTGATCTGGTAAAGCAATAATTGCTTCAAGATAATCTTTTTCCATGATCCAACGTCTAATTTCGCTTTCTCCTTGTCCGGCATCGCCAGTAAAGAGTGGTGAACCGTTAGTGATGATTACTGCATCACTTCCTCCCTCTGATTGAGGTTTAAATTTTGATATTGCGTGTTGAATAAACAGAAATTGTCCATCTGAAATTCGGGGCAGTCCGGCTCCAAATCGTCCTTCTTTTCCTCGAGCATATTCATTATCAACAGCTGTTTTATCTATTTTCCATTCGACGTCGTAGGGAGGATTCGAAATAATATAGTCAAATTTTTTGTCAAAATGTTGGTCATTGGAAAGTGTACTAGCTTTATCATGTTCTTTTTCACCACCCTTAATATGGTCGATATTTTCTCCCTTAAGTAACATATCTGCTTTGCAGATTGCATAAGTGGCGGAATTTAATTCTTGCCCGTAAAGAAAAATGTTGGCATTTTTATTAAAGTGGGTTCGTAAATAATCTTTACCAACAGTCAACATTCCGCCGGTTCCACAGGCAGGGTCATAGAGTGTTTTTACAATGCCTGGCCTTGACAATTCTTTTTCTTCGCCGGAAAAAATTAATGCCGTCATCAGTCTTACTACATCGCGCGGTGTATAGTGCTCTCCAGCCGTTTCATTTGATTGTTCAGCAAACCGTCGTATCAGATCTTCAAAAGCCTGTCCGATTTCATGGTTTGGTACTTTGTCAGGATGAAGTTCAATTAGATTGAACTCTTGAATGACTCGATATAAAATATTTGAACCTTCCAATCGCTCAAGTTGTTCGTCAAAATTAAATTTTGCAAAAATGTCCTTAACATTATCAGAAAAACCGTCTATGTATTTTCTTAAATTTCTAGCAATATTTGACGGATCTTCTAGCAATTTCTTAAAAGTAAAAGGCGATTTATTATAAAAATCGTAACCGCTTACTCGTCTTAGAATTCGTAGGTCGGATACTTTGCCGTCCAACTCATTAAATCTTTCCAGTACTTTTTGCTTTGTTGGTTCAAGTGCTGCATCAAGTCTTTTTAATACAGTGAGAGGCAAAATCACATCCTGATATTCATAATTTTTCCATTGACCACGTAGAAGATTAGCAACGTTCCAAATTGTATTTGAGATCTGATTATGAGACGCCATAAATACATTTTATCACTTTTCTTTCCTTTTAGATTATAATTTATCTATCAATTCGGATTGCCTAAACCCCGACTCAAGTCGGGACATGGTAATAAACCTACAGAAGAAACGAGAGCTCCTCGTCTATTAACCTTCTGTAGGTCATAAATCGAAAGGTTTATGGATTTTTTCGAATTGAAAAGATACTACCAAGCCTGGGAACTTCGTCAACAAGGATTGATCTTCAAAGATATTGGAAAAATAATGGGAATAACCGGAAGCCGTGCAGCTGTTTTATCTAATCATATTGACTTTAAAATTGAATACCTGCCTGCCGGCAGGCAGGTCAAAAACGATGGAGAATAAGCAATGAGTTAAAAAATCTAATTAAAAGATTAAAGAAGTAATATAAAATTATTGTTTTTGTGCCCTTTTTTTATATTGCACTGGTTCTAAAGTTCCTCCTCCACAACGATTACAATCAAATTGATCAAAATGAAATTCATCGCCTTTCCAAGTATAAGATTCTTTTGGTGCGTTTATACCACAATGAGCACAAACAGCCCCTTTAACATGAATAGAATGCTCCGTACTTGTTGCAACTCCGGCGGCTGCTAAATAACTTGGCATTTCACCTGTAGCACGAACACGTAAGATAAAAGGTATAGTATCTGCGGCTTCAGGCTCAAATTCTGTCATTCCGCCTCTTGCAACAGTTTCGCCTTGAACTAAACCACCAGCTCGACCTCTAGTAAATAGATCTGCACCGCCTTTCGTCATTCCTCCACCTCTTAACAGACTATCACCACCCATCGTAGCTCCATCACGACTTGTTCCAAAATCAAAATCTCTTAATGCGTCACTACCAAAATAATCTGGTGCAGGTTTTAAATTAATAATTTTTATGGAATTCTTTTCTGGCACTATTATAACATATAACCCGCCATGTAGCGCTACTTCAGCTGACCCGTCTTCAATAGTGAATAAATCTCCACCTACAGATTCTACAGGTGTGACTACTCTAAGATTTCCATATTTGTTATCTTTCCAAAAAACTACTTGATTCCCAACATACATTTGTGCTTCTCCATCCTTTGATAATAATGGAGTTCTTATTGGAGGCATACCAGGTTGTGGACTTTCTTGATCAAATATACCTAGAATAGCAGTTCTTTTTGGAGATCTACCATTAATATTAATAACGACCTCTGATCCTTCGGGAGCTAAAAGATGTGGTTCAAGAATGTCGTCTTCAGGTTTTTGTCCCTCAACACTCACACCCCATACTATTGGACAAGGAATCCCACCAACAGTTCTAGCACTTACTAAATATTTTAAATCCGATCGTTCTAATTGGAGAACACCATCTTCAATATGCCTACTTACTAATTTTGCACCTTCAGCTCCAAGCCAATGTTGTTCAACAGTTTGTAAAATTCCTTCAGAAGTATGAGGAAGGCCATCACTTCCAATTGAGGTGGGTTCGATAGTTGGAACAAAAATACTTCTGTAAATTTGAGGCACTGGTAACCAAATCCTGACCTGTAAATCTTCTTTAGCTCTTCATTAAGCTCTAATCAATCATTTAGACCTCGGTGTCCAACTGTTTTATACTTACTTCATGACTTATTATTGCCCAACATGTA
>Ga0210051_1004904_pt1 | contig 12943 bp, 11 predicted proteins | sample CryGey092014_all_FD_185464 | JGI IMG/M metagenome (GOLD analysis project Ga0210051, IMG submission 185464) | Groundwater microbial communities from aquifer - Crystal Geyser CG23_combo_of_CG06-09_8/20/14_all (SPAdes) (version 2) | ecosystem: Environmental > Aquatic > Deep subsurface > Groundwater...
GCCAAGCTGAGCTTAATTGGATAGCTTGGCAACTTAATAACCGACCAAGGAAGGTGTTAAAATACAAAACACCAGCTGAGGTCTTTACTAAAATTACAAACTGGTGCATTTGAAGTTAGAATTCAGCTTACTCTATAGTTACCGGAATCATCCCAAGTCAGAAGTCCCCAGATGTTATCCATTACTGGTGTCCAGTGAGGATCACCAGATTTGTTTTCCAAAACTACAGCTTTGGCATCTGAAGTTGGACCGGGAGCCATTAACTGTTCTCCGTAAAGTTCGATATCAAAGACGATTTCATCGCCCTGAAACTCATTACCGGCTGTTTCATCTAAGGTATAAACCTGTCTGATAACTACAGAATCTCCGGGTTCCAAACTTTGAAGCGGAGTCCAGACGGCATCCATTTCACTCATTCTGACATCCCAATCCATATCAATCAACGGACTACCAGCTACGTCCATAGCATAATGCATGTATGGAGCCATAACGTTATTATCTGCTGTACCAGCCCAGTCACAAAGACCATCCGGATTAGCCCATACGCCGTTTTGATCGTCACATTCCGGTTCAGTTTCAACTCCGGTATTCTGATCAGTAATTACAACTCTTTTCCAGATATTGACTGGATTATTACCGACGTTTTTAATGGTATAAGAGTACTCTCTCTCATGACCACCCGGTTTAAAATCACCCATTGATTCAGTATAAGAACTGGTCCATGGATTTTCACCGTCTACTGAAATATCAATAGTACCGGCAGTAAAAGTATTGTCAACGCTTGTTTCTGTATCAGAAAAATAGGCACGAGTACCTACTGCCACTGCTCCGATTACAGTTACAACAGCTAATAAACTTACGATTATTTTTTTCATATTTTCTTTTCACCTCCTTAAAAGTTTGTTAAAAATTTTTAATTTCGGACAGCAATTAGTCTAATTTACAGGACAAAAAAACCGACACACTGGTCGGTCTATTTATAATTTGAGCAGAATTTTGATATATTTATTTTTCTTTTTTGCATAATTAATAAAATAAAAATGCCTATCAAATTGAATATCTGCATGGTCACATACTATATTCTGTGTATGTAAAATAACTGACTTTTCGCTGTATGTCAATATCTTATAATATTTTAGTTATAGGTTTTATAAGAAAATATTGATACTACCTTATAATATTATATTTAGTGATATATGCAGATATTAAGTATAAATATCAACTAAAAATGCCAACTTAACTAGTTGGCATTTAATATTATTTTATACAAATCATTTACTCTTGACTATCAGATACTCCAGCCACCTGACCCATTTGAGTATTTTGCATAGCCGCGAGTTGTTGTTCCTGCTGGTAGATTGCCAAATCAGTTCTTTGCAAAACGACATTAACCATCATAAAAATTGCATAAGCCGCACAACTTACCATAAGAGTAAAAGCAATATTATTATCGTATCGGCGGAACAAAAATCCCATTGGAGAATTACTTTGTTTGCTAGTGACTTTTTTAGCAACTGTTTTATTAACTTTTCGGGTCACTTTGGTTTTGGTGATTTTTTTTGCTTTTTTGGGCATAGGTAATAAGAAAATTAATTATATATAATACAGTTTATAAAAAATGAGGTGTTCTTGTCAAGCTGATGTATAAAAGGTAAATTATCTTAATAATGTCTCAAGAAAAATAACACAATATAATCGTATAGTTATTTTATTTAACTTTAAGTTTTTAATTTATTAGAGAAGATTATTAAAATTTATAAGAGTACATCCCATGCATTTAAATACCGCGATACATTACACTTCTCTTCGTACTCACCGATAAAAGCATCGTTGGGATTTTTATGTAATACTTTAAAACTAATATGTTGTGCTTCAGCTATTCTTTTTATTACTCCATTTTTTATTAATTCATCTATCTTAGAGTAAGGAAGTATCAAAAAGTCCCTCTGAGATAGTTGTTTTCTTGATAATACCAATATATAAAAGACATTCAATCCTTTATTCTTTTCAAATGAAGAAAGCGTAATCTTAATTAATCCTGATTCAGAAGGTTTTTCATATTCAGAGTGTTTCACTTGAATTAAATATAGTTCCTTATTTTTTATTGCAAATACATCAAGCCCCTCATCAACTGGTAACTTTTGAGCATTGTACCCTCTAAATAACAGCTCAGAGACTACAAGATATTCTGCGGCATTACCGTAATAGAATCTATTTTTAGATTTCTGATTATCAATAGACTTAGCATCTATTTTTGCTGCTTCTGCATTAATCCGTATTTTTATTGGTTCTGGTTTTATGGTTATATCAATTTTCTCACTTGAATTAGTTTTCAGCCATTTTAAATATTCTATTGCAAACTGTTTTAAACCACCTGAAAAACGTTTTTTATACACTCCTCCTCTATATCTTGAGTTATCACTAATTTCTTTATATCCACGAATACCAAGGGGATAATGTCCTAAAATTTTAAGTAATCTAGAATATTCTTTAAATAAATCTTCATTAGAAATTGAATGCCATTTAATTGGTTTAAATCCAGCCTTCAAATAAGCATTCGACCACCCACCGAAAGTGTTCTCTAAGTCTCGTTTTGAAACAATTTGTGTGTTTTCTAGAAATTCATCCCTAGTTATATCTTCTCGCCCCAAAAGACCAATTACCCTTTGAATTTCATTAATAATGACATTTTTATTGTCCATATTTATGCAGGTAATTGAGGATAGTGGCATTTCTTCCATTTTTTACCTGATCCACACCAACAAGGATCGTTTCGACCGATCTTTTTATCATTTTTAATTGTATGACTGCCTACAACGACTTGATTTCCCTCTGATCCTGGTAATGTAGTCTGGGCATGTTGAGTGATAACTTCTGTTGGCATAGTCGCTTGATTGACTATTCCAATACGTAATATTTGCCGGCTTATTTCATAATCAATAGTAGATAATAAGCGTTCAAAAATATCGAAAGCTTCTTTTTTATATTCGACTAGAGGATCTCTTTGACCATAGCCACGTAGTCCTATTCCCTCGCGTAAATCATCCAGACTATCCAAATGCTCCATCCAAAGTCTATCCATTGTGCGTAGAGTAACAAATACTTCAATTTGGCGCATTAGTGCCTCACTTATTTGTTCTTCTCGATGAGCATAGGCATCATGAAAAACTTGCTGTAAGATTTCAATTAGTTTGTTTGGATTTTTTTGTTTTTTTAAATCTTTGACTAAAAATTCTTGAGAGGAGTTATCAAAAGGCATAATAGTACAAAATTCTCTAACCATTTTTTCATACTCGATTTCAGCAATTCCTTCCTGTGCATACATTCCTACAATATTAGCAATTTCGATTTTTATATTATTAATAATTTTATCTTTTAATGATTGATTATTGCCAGTTATTTGAGCGTCTTCATTTTTTATATTTTCGCTAAGCTCTAAATTCTGTTTCGTATGTTCCTGCTTAGTAATATTTTCATTCTCATGCAAGCTTTGGGCTAATTTTAGTACATTGAACCTACGCTTATAAATAATTTCCCTTTGCTTATTCATCACATCGTCGTACTCGACAACATGTTTACGGGAATCATAGTGAAAACCTTCTACCTTAACCTGTGATTGTTCAATAGCTCTACTTACCATACCGTGCTCCAAAGGCACATCTTCTGGTAGCTTGAACACGTCCATCAGCCGAGACACTTGTTCTCCTCCAAAAAGCCGCATAATATCATCATCTAAAGCTACATAAAAGCGTGATGCACCCGGATCACCCTGACGGCCGGAACGACCTCTTAGTTGATTATCAATACGTCTTGACTCGTGACGTTCGGTTCCAATAACGAATAAACCTCCCAATTCAACTACTTTATCATGATCTTCCTGCCATTTTTCTAGTTCTTTGTCATACGCTTTTTCATCCTTAAATGCATGTTTATCAGGTTTAGATCCTCCCAACACAATATCTACACCACGTCCGGCAATATTAGTAGCAATGGTTACTCCACCTTTTTTACCCGCATCGGCAATGATCATAGCTTCTTTCTCGTGATTTTTAGCATTCAAGACTTGGTGGGGGATACCCTTACGTTTGAGAAGCGATGAGACTACTTCGTTTTTGCTTATCGAAGTTGTACCAACCAAAACCGGTTGACCTTTTTTATGTAGTTTAGCTATTTCTTCTGCTATAGCTGTATATTTAGCCCTAGTAGTTTTGTAAACTACATCAGAATGGTCGATACGAGCTACCGAAACATTAGTGGGGATAATTATCACATCAAGTTTATATATAAATCTAAATTCCTCTGATTCTGTTATCGCTGTCCCTGTCATACCAGAAAGTTTCTCGTACATCCTAAAATAATTTTGAAAGGAAATGGTGGCCAAAGTTTTACTCTCCTGTTGAATTTTGACTTTTTCTTTGGCCTCAACCGCTTGATGCAGTCCATCGCTCCAACGCCGACCATACATCATCCGACCCGTAAACTCATCAACAATGATAATTTGATCTTCTTTGACTACATAATCGCGATCGCGCAAAAATAAAGTACGAGCTTTAAGTGCATTTTCTACATGATGAATCACTTCAAAATCTTTTTCATAGAGATTATCTATCCCTAACTTTTTCTCAATTTTGGCAATTCCATGTTCAGTTAACATGGCTGATTTGAATTTTTCATCTACCGTATAGTCAGTATCGCTGGAAAGTTCTCCTGCCAAAGCTGCAAATTGGAAATATTTTTCTGTTGGCTCAGTATCTGGAGCAGAAATGATCAGGGGAGTTCTAGCTTCATCAATTAAAATTGAATCAACCTCATCTACAATCGCAAAATGATGCCCTCTTTGAACCATTTCTTCAACTGATTGCACCATATTATCCCTTAGGTAATCGAAGCCAAATTCGTTATTCGTACCATAAGTAACATCAGCTCCATATGCCCCTTGCCTTGAAGCTGATTTCATGTGACGCAATCTTTCATCAAACTGCTCTTCATCATGATAATCTTTGTCATAAATCACTGCCGGCTGATCGCCTTTACCTGAATAAATTGCCCCAACCGAAACTCCCAAAAAATCAAACACCTCACCCATCCAGCCTCCATCACGACGAGCTAAATAATCGTTAACTGTGACCAAATGACAGCCTCTACCAGTTAGTGAGTTTAGGTATAAAGCGGGAACAGCTGATAAGGTCTTTCCTTCTCCTGTTTTTTGCTCAGCCACCTGACCATTATGAAAAGCAATAGCAGCAATCAACTGCACATCAAACATCCGCATCCCCAAAACACGTTTGGCTGCTTCACGCACCAAAGCATAACTTTCGGGTAACAAATCATCCAAAGATTCACCTTTGGACAAACGTAACTTAAACTCCGCTGTTTTGTGAACAAAATCGGAGTCGATAATTTTCTCCATTTCTGGCTCTAAGTCATTAATCCGTTTAACTATTTCCTCATAGCGTTTGATAGTTTTTTTATTCTCGTCAAAGAGTGATTTAAAAATATTTAGCATAATCCTATTTGAATCTTAGGCTCTTTTAAAACTTATTCATGATAAATTGAACAAAAAAGCGTTTATGAAAACTCAAACTGACCCCGCCATGGTGGGGGAATTTGGGAAGATTCATAGCTTTCGAGTGAAAATTTACAGGATAAGTTTTAACGAGCTGTCTTTTCTTTTGCTTCATTTTCTTTAGACAAGAAAAGAAAATGAAGAATAATGTTTATTTGTGCTTTTGCTCCCACTTCCTAATTATTGCCAAAGCTTCATCTTCTATTTCTGGTATATGTACCATTTCTATTTTGCGATTTAATTTATCCAGTAAAAAACTGGTATCTTCTCCGGTTTCGTAGTACAAAGGTGAAACTTTGAATTTGGGAACAGCGTAGACTATTCTATCAATTCCTGCCCAATACGCCACCCCAAAACACATAAGGCAAGACTCAATCCCAACATACAAAGTTGCCTCACTCAAAACTCCGATTTTTTCAAAAGCTGATTTGACTGCTTTGGAGTCTGAGTGTAGTAAGTTGGGAAAAGGATCACTGACTGCCTGAGAAATTATCTTATTATCTTTAACTACTACTGCTCCAGCCGGAAAATTCCCTTGATCAAAAGATTTTTGTGAGTTAGCAATCGCAAGTTTGAGAAAGTTGAGATCGTTGTCTTTTGAATTCATAAGTTTTTTCTGACACTCTTTTACATCGCAACTATCAATGCCGTGTTTTGAACTCAATATTGTATTTGTCATCTGCAGTCCTCTGAGGAATGCTTAGATGACATGAAGTGAAAAACATAGCATTAGAAGACCGATGTATAAGAGCACAGTTTCTTTTTGTCCATTTTCTTTGCTATCAAAGAAAATGGACTATTATCTTCTAACATTCCAAAAGATTCCCGATATTGGCTTACAGCCATTTCGGGAATGACACGCCCCACTTAGGTGGGGTTATATTCTACCAACTTCCTCCGCCTCCTCCGCCTCCCCCACCCCCAGATGATCCACCAGAGAATCCAGATCCGCCAGAATAGGAAGAAGAGCTTGGATTATATGATAAGCTGCTAGTCGCTTGAGAGTTAAAAGAGTTGATAAAAGAATTAAACCCAATTGTTTGAATGACTGGATCAGAAAAATACTGCGGTGGCTGAATATTTAATTTTTCCATATCGTGACTTAGTTGTTTTACTACCCCTAAAGCTATAGCGAAAGGCAACATTTCTTCAAAAAACAAATTCTTTTCCATATTTTTTTCGCGCCATGCTCCTCTTCTTATTGTTTCTTGCAAACCCTTAGCTTGCATTGATAAATTCGACCCTATTGCAGTTTTGGATACCATATTCCAAGCAAGTAGGAACATAAAGGGAATTGTAATCAAAGCCAGCATGGGAATCGGAACTAGAATAAATCCAGTTATAGCTGTAGCAGAGATGAATATTAGTCCACTTAGTACTGCTGCAAGAAGTATATATAAAACTCTTATTGAATTTGGATTTGATACGAAAGCTTTTTTATCAAACATTGAGTTAGTAATCATGCTTTTTGCTCTAGCAATATGGTTATAAAATGAACCTTTCAAATCAGATAATGTGACTTCATCACCGGTAGCAAAGATTTTTTCCATTAAGAATTTTTGTTGTTTAGGCAAGTTATTAATATCCTTATTTATTTTATTAAATTGATAATCACGACTTTTTCCAAATAGTTTTTTTATGTCTTTGGCTTTGATAGTTAAATATTTTTTTCTAGCTAAATCGATTATTTCTGCAACCACATCCTGATTATCTACCCGCTCGTCTAACAAAAGACCTGCTTCTCCCGGAGTTAAATTGGCTAAAGGTTCATAGACAAATGGGGTTCTTAAACCACCAAATAGAGGTTTTCTTTTTTGCGGTTGCTTGGGATCAAGATTAAAAACATTGGCTGATAGAAAAACCATATCTCGCCCTTTTGTAAACCATAGCCAAAACATAATTACAAATGGTATAAAGGGAATAATTGCTAATCCATTATCTAATATTTTTTTGATTAACTTCTGAGTTGGAGTAGGAAATTGAATTTGATTTGGTTTGCTAAATGCTACTGCTACAGTAAAATTGTCACCATATACAATCTCCTGATCATAGTTAAAAGTTGCTTCACTTTGAGTATATTTGTTGGTACATTTACCATCATTGCTTCCAATGGGACCTGAGTAACAAATTACACTGTCAATTGGAGCTACTTCTGATTTAATAACCGCACTAGATTTAAGTACCGGAATTTGCCAACCTTCCCCAGTGATATCCCAATATAACTCATCATGATCAGAAAATTCCTGCAGAGCGTTTTCCACTCGATAAGAAATGATATATGTTTTTTTACCGGTGAAAGTAGTATCTGGATCACCAATTTTGAGAGTTACATTCCGATTATCAGTTGTCTTAGTAAAGGGGATATTTGATTTACTGTCATCAGTAATAGTAATATTTTTTACTGCTGCAAAATAGGAGATATTGTCACGGTTATAACGAACTGGTATATAACGATAAATCCCATGTTTTTGTAAAGAAGTTTCATAGTTAATCGTTTCTTTAATTGAAATTGAGGTATCACGATTAACAGTAATTTCAGAATAAAAGTTGTTGATTTGGTCCAAGTCTTTAGCAAATATATTATTAGGGCTAATTATCCCAAACCATAGAACTAGTAAAAATACAATGTAACTAATTTTCATATTACGTTTAAGTGTATCATCAAACTCAATTTGACAGCAGAATCATTAATTAGCTATGTATATTTTCAAATATAGATAGGAGAAATTTTTTATGGTTCCCACTTCCAAGTGTTGTTCAATTTTTCAAATAAAGCCTTTTTATCTTTAATATTTCCCTTAAGTTCTTCTTGGGTTAATACCTGATTTTCGCAATCCAAATCATGTTTTTTTTGATAAGCTCTAACTTCGACTGAATCCAAATCTGATTCACTAACTGCTTGATGTAAAGATTGTAATATCGCAGGATGTTCCAAAAAACGTGACAAGCGATTGAATTGATAAAAACCAGACCCAGTTCCTTCATGATGCATCGTCAAAAAAAGTTGTTTTTTGGGTCTTGTGACTGCTACATACAAAAGTCTTTGCTCTTCTTCTAGTTGGTCAGTAAATTTTAGCGAAAACCTACTTGGGAAAACTCCATCTATCAGTCCAATGACAAAAACAATATCCCATTCCAAACCCTTAGCTGAATGGATGGTGGATAAAGTGAGTGGTTTTTCATCTTCTATTTCTGGCAAGACTTTTTCTACTCCTCTTTCTGGTGGTTCCAAAGCCAAATCAGAAAGTAGATCGGCAATCGTTTCATATCTTCCCCCTATCTCAATTACAGTTTGAACATCGGCTTCCCGCAGTTGCCACTCATCATAAATTTTCTCGCCAATTTTATGATAATTTTGATAAATTATGGGCATTATGGCACTAGGTGTTTGGTCAAGACTGCTATTGCAAGCATAAAAAATATTGATCAAACCAGTTAGACTATTAGAGAAACTGGAGCCAGTGCCAAATGTAGCTTCCAAACTTTGCAAGGCTGAAGTAAAATTATTTTCCGTTTTAATTAGAGAAAAAATTTTAGTCGCTGTTACTGGACCTACGCCATCCAACAAACGTAAAACTCTCAGCCATGCCAACTCGTCTTTGAAATTATTTACTATCTTAAGATAAGAAAGAAAATCTTTGATATGAGCAGTTTCATAGAACTTAAGACCTCCATAAACTTGAAACGGAATTCCTAGATGTCCTAATTCTGTTTGTAAAGGAATGGAAATATAAGCACTACGAAACAAGATTGCTTGTTTGGCAAAATCAATCCCTTGGTCGCGGAATTTTTTTATGTTTGATGCAATCCAAGACGCTTCATCATAAGGGTTTTTGAAAACCTGTAGTTGTGGTTTTTCTCCAGATTGAGAAAGGGCAGAACTTAATTTTTTGGCATATTTTTTGGTCATATTTCCCAAAACACTGTTGCCCAAATTAAGGATTTCTTGAGTAGATCTGTAGTTTTGTTCTAGCTTAATAATTTCACAATTAGCAAACTTAAGTGGAAATTCCATAATATTGGCATGAGTAGCACCTCTAAACCCATAAATACTTTGAGCATCATCACCCACCGCCATAATATTGTTATGACTTTGGGCTAAAAGATAGCTAATATCTCCTTGTAGCTTATTGGTGTCCTGATATTCATCAACCATAATATGTTGATACTGGTTTGCTAATTTATTAGAAAGTGACTGACCTTCCAATAATAATTTTAAATAAACTAACAAATCATCATAATCAACATAATCCGAACTGATTTTTTCTTTTACATATTTAACTTTAACTTTTTCTAACTCGCCAATTAATTCTTCAAACTGAGGATATTCCCGTTCCACAATGTGCTTAATCGTAACCTGTTTATTTACCGATTTACTTATAATGCTCTGAACGGTTTCTTTTTTAGGAAATCTCTGACGCAAATCATAAAGATCTAATTGATTAACTGCTTTCCCCACCAACTCCACACTGTCACTTTGGTCCAAAATACTAAAGGAGTTGGATAAACTGATTTTGTTGCTAAAACGTTTAAGTAACTTAAAAGCAAAGCTATGAAAAGTCCCTCCATCGATTTGTTGACATCTTGGGTCGTGAGATCCAGCTCTTTCCATCATCTGTCTTGAAGCTTTTCGGGTAAAAGTAAGCAGTAAAATTGAACTCGGGTCAACTCTTTGCTGAATTAGATGTAAAACCCGATATTCAATCACTCGTGTTTTTCCAGAACCAGCACCAGCAATCACCAAAACTGGTCGGTCGATTGTAGTTACAGCTTTGTATTGAGATGGATTGAGTTGAGATTTGATATCGATCATAACGACCTACTATAACATGTACGTATTAAAATGATAAACCACTCTTCACATTATTTTAATGGCAACAAGCTTAAAATATCGACATGGGTAATAAAGTTAAATTATATCCGCTGACAGATAAGCAGAAAGAGGTTATCGAAAACAAGGTAACCGAACCACCTTTCTCTGGTGAATATGATGATTTCTGGCAGACTGGAATTTATTTGTGTCGCCGATGCCATGCTCCCCTATATCGGTCAAATGATAAATTTGATGCTCACTGTGGTTGGCCCAGTTTTGATAACGAGATTCCTGATGCTGTGAAACGCATATTTGACTCTGATGGAGTGAGAACCGAAATTATTTGTGCCAAATGTGGATCACATCTAGGTCATGTTTTCGAAGGTGAAAATTTAACTAGCAAAAATATCAGACACTGTGTTAATTCACTTTCAATGAAATTTGTACCAGAAGGAAGTTAAATATTTTAATAATGTATAAAAATGTCGTTCTGATTACGTCCAAAATCTGACATTTTTCCAAAAAAAATATATGCAATCAATTATCTTGGGCTCAGGCTGTTTTTGGTGCAGTGAAGCCGTTTTTCAAAGAGTTAAGGGAATTGTCAAAGTTACTTCAGGATATGCTGGAGGAAAAATTGTTAATCCCAATTACAACCAAGTTTGTAGTGGGCAAACTGGACATGCTGAGGTAGTTAAGCTAGATTATGATCCGAGTCTAGTTAGTCTAGATAAAATCTTAGATATTTTTTGGCAAATTCATGATCCCACTAGTTTAAACCAGCAAGGAGCAGATATCGGAACACAATACCGATCAATTGTTTTCTATACTGATTCCAAACAAAAACAAGTAATTCAAAATTCCAAAACTATTACCCAACAAGAAATATATCCTGATAAGAAAATTGTGACTGAGATAAAAAAACTGGACGTTTTTTATCCTGCAGAGTTATATCATCAGAATTATTTTAACAAACATCCAGATCAAGCTTATTGTCAGATCGTAATCAAACCCAAAGTTGAAAAGATCAGTAAGATTTAAATGAAATTACTCTGAATTTGTTGGCAATTAGGCTTAAGAAATTATAGATTAATAAACTTCCTAACGTTAGTGCAAAAAAAGTAAAAGCAACTAATAATGATTTAATTTTATATCCCAAATAAATATGACCTAATAATATTATTGGTAGTATATATAGGGTTTTGAATTTAATTTGGATTTTTATCACTCTCGTTATCACTTGCCAAAAAAGAGGGATCAATATAAACCATATTTCAATTAATCTAATAATGTCATTTTTATCTAAAGTAAAGGAAGAATTGTTTATTCCTAAGCTTAAAGAAATAAATTTGTTAATTAAAAATTCAAAAGATGTTCCTGTTACGATAACCATCATTATTATAAAAGAATCGATAAATACAAAAGTTAAAAAACTATTTCCGATTAAACCAATAAGGTTAGATATTAAAAGTCTTACTAAATTAGATAAATATTTTTTTGATTTAAACATATATTAATAATATTACACTATTTGAACTTAATTTTAAGCCAATATATTTGGCTAGTGCTCAAACTAAGTCTTTTTAATTGCTAAGCGTTTTTCTTACATTTTATATTTATTAATGGTCTTACGATTCTCATAAGATTTGATATAGTAAGAGTCATGGGTATAAATATTTCCAACTATTGTTTTGTTTGCGGTGCCATAGATCAGCAGTGGCAGATGAATTCAATTATTACTGATGATTTGGCTCAATCATGGCAATTAACCAAACTACAACGCCAACAATTAGACCGTCGTGAATCATCTTTTTGTCCTAAATGTGGTAATTCTTTGCTTAATAGAAGTCTAGCACAGGCTATTGTTAACCAAATTCAATTGCCTAAAGTATATAGCTTAATAGAGTGGATTAAGCAGGCTAATAGGAAAGGAATACGCGTAGCCGAAATTAACAGTTGTGGCAAATTACATTTGAGTTTGCGCAAAATTAGCCGACTTTATTACAGTGAATTTAATCTAGATAGAAATAAATTATCTTTTTGGCAAAAACTAAGAACACCTCGTCATGAAGATATTACCAAATTAAGTTACCATGACAATACTTTTGACTTAGTTTTACACAGTGAAGTTTTAGAGCATGTCTGTGATAGTCATCAAGCCTTACTTGAATGCAGGCGTATACTCAAACCTAATGGTATTTGCCTGTTTACCACTCCTCTTATTCCCAAACGAAAAACTAAAAAATGTGTTGATCAAAATCCGGAAAACAAGGAAATAATTTATCAAAAAAATCCTAGCTTCCATAGTGGTGATAATAAAAAAAATAATTTAGTCTGGTGGGAATTTGGAGGTGATTTTATTAAGAAAGAAAGAGTAAAAACTGTTATATCCAATACTAAGAATCTAACTTGTGTATATGCAATTATTAAAAAAGCGGAGACTGTAAGATAGTGTGTGTAAATGGCTAGTACAATGTACAAGTTAGCAACTAGCCAAACCGTTAGTGAGGACAGTAACGGTTACACCATGAGCAATAAACCCCAACCGGTAAAAGATATCCAAA
>Ga0210051_1004909_pt1 | contig 12937 bp, 14 predicted proteins | sample CryGey092014_all_FD_185464 | JGI IMG/M metagenome (GOLD analysis project Ga0210051, IMG submission 185464) | Groundwater microbial communities from aquifer - Crystal Geyser CG23_combo_of_CG06-09_8/20/14_all (SPAdes) (version 2) | ecosystem: Environmental > Aquatic > Deep subsurface > Groundwater...
TAACTCCTCCTCCATTGTTCCACATTCGGTACGAATATCTCTCCGAAAGTTACCCTAGATTTCGTGTGTACAAAATCCGTGATCAACACCAGATCATGCAATATACACTTCACGAATCATTTTCTGACATCATAAAACAATCACTCGAATATCCAGCTTACGACCACTATTTCATGCTGGACGAAAGCAGATTCTCCTTTTTCAGATTCGATATTTTTAAAACATATGGCGAAACATTTTCGCTCAAAAATCTCGATGACATCATCGCAGAAAAATTGGAATCTATCCAAAGTATAGGTGGAGAAAAAATCATGACCTATATAGACACGATTTTCGTCGACGGTGAAGAAAAGCGCTTTGTGATAGGTGAGAAGTGAGAAATCTTCTTCAGGCTCTATATCATTTTTGTGGACAAGACGACCATCAATCAGTTCAATTCTTCCTACGGAAATGTTCTCTTGGAGAAAAATATCACCATCATCCCGGAGTCATTTTACACCCTCATGTTCCTCAGGAACAATCTCAAAAAAGAGAATTTTGTTCTACTCTACATCACCGAAAATTATTGCAAAGCCATCGTCATCAAAAATGGCTTCTATCACAATATCGAAGTTCTCAACTTATGAATCTCCGCTCTCAAACAGATGTACAAAGACAATAGCATCGTCCAATATCGATACAAAGATTATGCTTTCATCGAATCCAACCAGCTTGCTAAATGACTCATCATGGAGACGCTTAATTTTTATTCGACACTATTTTGCAAACGATTTTTCGAAAAAAATTTAATCTGAAATGATGTCGTGGTCGTCTCTCCGATCACGAGAAACGTCCATTTCATTGAAGCCTTCGACAAAGAATATAAGAAGATTTCCAATAACTACATCGTGCCATTCCACTATTCCGACTATCTCAGTTACTTCGACACGACCTGGGAACCTGAAGATATGGACGGATTGATATTGATCAATAAGGAAGCGAAAATCAAAAGATTACTAACCGCTGCCGAAGGCTAGTCATTCCGGCATTATGAAATTGGAACTGGAATCTCATTTGCGCTCCTTTGCGAAGGAGCTGGCGAGCGTAGTAAGACTGAGGATTTAAAAAAATCAGCAAGTAAATTACCTGCTGATTTATAAATTTTAACATACTTGTACTTTCCGAACAATTCGGCCCAGCTTCTTCATCTGTTTCCATAGCCAGATGTAAGGTTGTTGCTTGTCCTCATCTACGACGATTACCATAGTATAGATACACATGCAAAACCAACCCATACCCCAAAGACTGTGGATATCCATGAATAATTCCTGAGTGAATATCAGATGAATAATCCATGCTGCGGCATAAGCAAGAGGCATGCCAATAACAACGGGTATGACGATTGCCAAGGTAGTTTGCCAATTTTCGGAGATTTTCCAGATGGCAATTCAGGCAAAGATAGTAAGGAATGTTTGATACCAAAGTCCCACAATAGTGGCGGCTAAGAGAATAACAGCTAGCGCAATTTTAAGCGCAAAAATATTTTTCTTTTTCATAATGTATAAAATTTTAGTTTTTACTCATTTTATTCCAAATAAAGCATACATATTAGACAAGAAAAGTCAAGCCTACCCTCATAGACAAGAAGGACTGGTTTGAAATCCAAAAGGAATTACATATAAAGCAAAACGTATTTGTCCTCCTTTGCAAAGGAGGGGCTACAGTCCAGCATAGCTGGAAACCACTTGTGGTGGAGGATTTAAAATTCCTCTGTCCATGCGGACATCTCCCTTTACAAAGGGAGACAAAAATGAATTTATTTGTTAAATTTGAAAGTATGACTTTACGTCAGGAACGAGAATTACGCGGTTTGATAAATCAGTTCTCCAGTGATAAAATCTTCGACCTTTGTGAGAAGGGATGACAGAAATTTTACATCGGTTTCGATCCGTCTGCTGATTCGCTTCAGATAGGGAATATGTTTTCCGTGATGGCAGCGATACACCTTATGAGATACGGTAACAAGTGCTATTTCCTCGTGGGCGGTGCTACCGGAATGATCGGTGATCCCACTGCCAAAGAAGCCGAGAGGTTCTTTCTTGATGAGAAACAACTCAGACACAACGAGCAATGCATCTATCATCAGCTCAAGAATTTTTTGGAAAACATCAAAAAGGCCTACGATATCAAATTCGATTATGAGATGGTCGACAACTATGATTTCTATAAGGGGATGGACTACCTCAAATTCCTCCGCGAAGTCGGAAAGTTCATCACCGTCAACACGATGATCGCCAAAGAATCCGTCAAAAAAAGAATAGAGGATCCGGCATTGTCTATCACCTACGCCGAATTCAGCTACATGCTCATCCAATGATACGACTTTCTTCACCTCTTCGAAAAGCATGGGGTGAAGCTACAACTTGGTTGATCAGATCAGCGAGGAAATGTGACGACCGGTATGGAAATCATCCGCAAAAAATTAGATCAGGAAGTATTCGCATTAACCATTCCACTCATCACTGATGCCTCTGGCAAAAAATTCTGAAAGTCTGAAGGCAATGCAATCCGAGTAGATCAAAACAAGAACTCACCATACTTCGTATACCAATTCTTCATGAACGTAGAAGATGCTTTGGTCGATAAATTACTCAAAGTTTTTTCATTAAAGACACTCGACGAAATCAATGCTATTGTTGCCAAACATAACGAACATCCAGAACTTCGTTATGGGCAGAAAGAACTTGCAAGCTGGGTTGTAGAGGTGCTCTTCGGCCCCGAAGCTTCGGGGCAAGCGCAGAAAATTAGCGAAATATTTTTTAGTGAGGCGGAGAGATTAGCACTAGTAAAAAGTCTTCCCAAGAAAGATATTCTTGCTCTCGAAAAAGAAGTAGGAGGCTGCGAAATCAAAGGTGATGAGCTCAAAATTCTCGACCTCTGTGTCCAGTCATGACTTGCCACATCCAACGGCGAAGCCAAAAAATTAATTCAGTCTAATTCATTATATTGCAACGAAGAAAAAATTTCCGATCCGCAAAAAACCTTCAGCAAAGCTGATTTCGTGAATGAAATTCTGCTCTTGAGGAAAGGGAAAAAGACCTTTAAAGTAGTGAAAGCAGGGTAATATTTACATTCATTCTCAATCATACATGCTCAAAATCGGACACAGAGGCGCGCCCGCATACGAACCAGAAAATACCTTAAAATCCTTCGCGAAAGCGATTATACTTTGAGTCGATATGATCGAATTGGACGTACATGCATGTGCAACAGGTGAGCTTGTAGTCATTCACGATGATGAAGTTGATAGGACAACCGATGGACATGGATTAGTCATCGAAAAATCAATCGATGAACTGAGAAAATTAGATACCGGTAATGGTGAAAAAATCCCTCTGTTGTCAGAAGTCTTAGATTTAGTTGATAAGGAAGTTCAAATAAATATAGAACTCAAAGGTCCACATACCGCAGAAAAAACTTCACAACTAATTGGACAATACGTCACTGATAAAGGTCGAAATTATGACGATTTTCTCGTCTCTTCTTTTGACCACGAGCAATTAAAAACGTTTCATACACTCAATCCATATATCAAAATCTGAGCTTTGACCGAAGGTTATCCTGAGTGATTTCTTCAGTCCGCACAAGATTTGTGAGCATACTCAGTGAATTTGGACATAAATTTCATTACCAAAGCTATCATAGATGATGCCCATCAAAAAGGCCTGAAAGTTATGGTTCGAACCGTGGATGGGGTTGAAGATATCGAGAAAATGAAGGCATTCGGTGTTGATGGAATCTTTTCCAATGTCCCAGACAGATTATAAATTTATGATCAGCTTTGTGATAATTTATCTGGTTACTATTTCTTATGTTAAAAGCTGTAATATTTGATAGAGACGGAGTGATAGTTGACTCTGAATATGCTAATGTAACTGCTGGTTTTATGGCCTTTCAACAATTAGGTATAGAGATAGACGAAGATGATAAGAAGCAGATTATTTGAAAACATCCAAAAGATTATTTAACATATTTTCATACGAAATATAATTTTTCTGATGAAGAATTTCAAAAAATTGTTGCTCCAATATATTCCAATCTATTAGAAAAAATGCCGTTTATACCCAAAGCCATAGATTTGTGTCATAGCATCAAAAACAAAGTTTTATTGGCACTCAATACTTCATCTGAATTGAAAAACACGCAATGATTACTTAAAAGGGGAAATATAGAAAACTTGTTTGATGCCTTGACCACAGAAGAAGATATCACAAACAGAAAACCACATCCAGACTCGTATCTATTGACGGCTCAAAGACTTGGTGTAGCTCCATGAGAATGTATAGCTATAGAAGATTCCGATATTTGATTGGCTGCTGCAAAGGCTGCAGGCATGAAATGTATTATAATACCTACTACTTATACCAAAGATCAGGATTTTTCACAAGCTGATCTTGTCGTGGATTCTGCTGACAAACTCAATATTAACATACTTAGAAAAATCGCCGCTTAATGATTTACGTTTTTTCTACAATTTCTACAAGCAGATTCAATCCTGCGATAGCATAATTTTCAGAAATTCTAGCCTTCACCTGGTCAAAATTATTGCAAGTAAGGATTCAAAATATGATAGGCATAGGATATTGTATGGTCATATTCATGACGCCTCTTGCAACTTCGGCACACACATAGTCAAAGTGAGGGGTCTCTCATTTTACTACTACGCCAAAACACAGATACAGATCATAGCCTCATGTTTTAAGTAGTCTGGCAAGCATTCATGGGATTTCAAACGCTCAAGGAACCTGATAGCTATCGATGTTAGTAAATCATTGCGCCTTGAGAAAATCAGTATTTTTCTTTTCTAATGCAAAAGAATATTCACTATTAAATGAAGAGGTGATGGTACATATTTTTATATTTTTGGCCATCTTGAAATAATCACTGGCTTGTATTTTGTACGTAGACATAAGGAAATAGATAATAAACTAAAAGGCAGGCTGGATTGTCACTCTAAATCCCGCAGGCAGGCTTCGACTGCGCTCAGGATGACAACTCTATACTACACCATGGCTTTTCAGTATATATTTGGCAAGAATATCAAATTCGAGATTGGCCTTATCTCATACCTTGAGGAGGGAAAGATTAGTCTTTTCTAGTGTGATAGGAATCAGACTCACACTAAACGTATTTGCTGCATCTTTGACCACGGTCAGGCTTACGCCATTAACTGCAATACTTCATTTATAGACAACATAACGATTGTATGTTTTGGGGTAAGAGATAAACATATCTATCGATCCGTCTTTATTATGAATAATTTTAGTAACTTTCCCTACAGTATCAATATGTCCTGAAACAAAATGCCCATCCAGCCTAGATCAAAGTTTCAAACTCCTTTCTACGTTAAAATAGTCTCCCGGCTTTTTGTCTTCAAAATTCGTCCTTCTAAAAGTTTCCTCCATCGCAAAAAAAGTATATTGCTTTCCGGCAATTTTTGTAAGTGTCATACAGGCTCAGTCGTGAGAGATGCTCTCTCATTGTTTTAGCTGTTTTCAAAAAATATCCTGTATCATAAAAGTTCATCATGTGATAGCAATAATTTTAGCTTTTTCGACTATTCATGTAAACATAGGGATAATGATAATAAAAATTAAATAGTACTTATTTAACCTGTTCCATATCCTTTGCAATTTGTGCCTTCAGCGCTTCAGCAGTAGGAAATTCGATGATGTCTCTTATTTTTTTCTGGACCGTAACTTTGACATGTTGCCTATAAAGATCTCCATCAAAATTAGCTAGATAGAGCTCTGTAGAAATGGCTTCATGGAAGGTAGCTCTATAGCCGAAGTGCATCAGTCACTTATATTTTTTTCATTTCCAGGACATATCTATCAGATAGATTCCATGCGGTAATTCGAGATTTATCACATCAAGATTTGCTGTATGAAATCCACGCCCTTGACCATGGACAACATTTGCTGAAAAACTAACAAGTTTATTCTGTGATTTTACGATTTGATAAATAGCAAAGAGAAGTATTATAGTTGCAGTCATTTGTGCCGGTGTGAGTATATTTCCATTGAGAAAATAATCCAATATGACCGCCGACAGTGGCCGGAACAATTCCAAAATAGTGGCTTGAGAAGCTTTGACACGTTTGAGTCCAAAGTAATAAAGAAACATTGCCAAAGCACCGCTTGTGAAGACAATGATCACAAGAGATATCCGATGATGCGGAGTTAATAGGCTTATGCTTCATAGATCTCAAGTGACAAGCAACACGATGAAAGCAAGAATACTGGTTATTCCAAACCTCAATCCTGCCGTTAGTTGAAAGTCTAGATTATTCACCACTTTTTTCCCCAGGACTGTTCATGCTCCAAAAGCAAATGCAGCTATAAGAGAATAAAAGGCCGCATGATGCCAAAATTGTATGCTAAAAACATTCAATCAATCTTGGCCAAATGCCAAGACATATCATGATCAGATGGCCAGAAGTGCTCGGACATAAAACTTGGCCGGAAGTTTTTCTTTGAGGATAATTCTCGCTAAGATAAGCGCAAACACAGGTTGAAGTTTTTGAAGAAGTATGACCGTAGCAAGAGTTATCTGCCCACCGAAAGCTGCAAAAAAGGCTTTGGTAATAAAGACTGTTCCTATAAGTCCACCCAAAACACTGACGCCGATGATAGCAAACCAATCATTTCTGGAGAGGACTTTTATCTTCCATCGTCTTTTTACCAGCCAAGGCAACAAGACTAAAAATCCTAATATATGCTCGAGAAATACGACAACTACTGCTGGAAGTGTATAAAATTGCGGTCTCAGAAAAATTCAATCCAGACTTCGGAATAATGCCGCAAGCATGATTGCTCAAGCGCCCAAGGCAGTCCGCTTATTTATTTTGAGTCTTTTAAACATTAGATTCAGAGAATAGAGTAAAATGTGATTCGATAAACATAAGAAAGTCACCAAATAAATCAACAATTTAGTGCAAACATTTCATCTTGAATTGCACCTCTAAAACAATATATGTCTAGCATTAATTTGCGTTTTTACCTATTTTTTTTGTGAACAATGAAACTCAATAAGAAAGTTGTTTTTGCACTCCTCGTTCTCGCTTCGCTATTCACGATTTTTTTTATAGGAAGAGAATTCGATAAGACAACTGGGAAAAGACATATGATAATAACGAGCAATGGATTGTCATATTTCAGGAAGTGATTAGATGTCTCCTGAGGAACCAGGCTTATCTACAGGATATCCTATGATAAATATGAAAAAGTATATCAAGGCACCGAACTCACCGCCATCAAAAAATTGATAGAAGATATCATCCTCAAAAATATCGATGGAAGAATTTCCAAGCTTGGAGTCAGTGATTACAAAGCATATGTGCAAAGTTTAGACGATCAGCAACAGATTGTGGTAGAGATATGATGAATCGCAGATCTTAATCAGGCAAAAGAGATCATCGGGAAGACAGTCGAATTGGAATTTAAACTCAAAAATCCTAACAAACTAACAATACAAAGCATTGCCGAAAGAAAAACCATAGCACAAAATCTTATGGCAGAAATCGCAAAAACACCTGAACTTATGAAGAAAATCACTGATGGAAAAATGTCTGAAGATATCTACTATAACGCATTTTCGGGGGCAACAATCGATCAGTTGCCAGAACTCTACAAGAACAACAAATCAACACTTGATAAAATGGAAATGGGTAAATTATATGGCAAATTATTGGAAGGCACCTATGCTACTATCTCAAATCAGAATACTCTATGAACGACAAGTCAGACAGTCAAGTTGGATGGATTTACTATGACACGCTTGATAGATAAAAGTGAGGGGAAAGATACATCAGGCAATGTGGCCATACTCTATACACTTGAAGATGTATTTGTACAAAATCAAGAAAACCGAATTTCTGCGACAGACAAAAACAACAATATCCTGAATGGAGCATACTTCAAGTTTGCCAATACAAGTACATCGCAGATGGGAGAACCGGTCGTAGCAATCAACTTGGATGATAAAGGAAAGGAAATATTCTGTAGTATCTCTGAAGCGAATATCGGCAAACCGATGGCCATCTTCGTAGGAGGAGAATTACTTACTGCGCCGAATATCCAAAGCAAGATATGCTGAGGAAGTGCGCAGATCGATGGATCATTCACTATAGAGAGTGCAAAGGAACTTTCAGACGCGCTAAATGATGGAGCATTACCAGCACCGCTTATCCTCATGCAAGAAGAAAAAATAAGTCCTACGCTTGGAGATAATGCATTCACATGAGCATTGTGGGCCATGTTCGCAGGATTCATCGCTATCGCCGTATTGATATTCTTCATGTATGACCTCAAAAGAATGATACTTACCTGTATGGTCCTAGGATCATTCCTGATATTATTATTCGGCCTTATCAAATTAAGCGACTATGCATTATCACTTAGTGGAATCGCAGCGATCATTCTAGCGATAGGAATGGCAGTGGATGCGAATATCCTGATGTATGAAAGATTCAATGAAGAGATCAAAGATGGTAAAAGTATATGATGAGCAATTGATTATGCAAGAGATAGAAGTTGGAGGGCCATCAGAGATAGTCAGATTAGTACGGGTCTTATAGCGCTTCTGCTCTTCACTATGGGTATCAATATCTTCAAAGGATTCGGTGCGATGATGCTCACTTGTCTTGCATTGGTTCTGCTATTCAATGTGCCTTTGACCAAGATGTTGATGATTGCATTCTATATCAAAAAGCAAGATTAGAAAATTAAAAGATTAAAAAATTTAAAAATTATGCGGCAGCTTATTAATCTTCTAATTTTCCAAATATTTTAATATTTTAATTTACAAAGCCAATGAAATTAGATGTCTCAGAAATCAAGAAAAACACCATTCTTGAAATTGATGGTCAGTTATTCAAAGTTGTCGACTTCTCCTTTATGCAGATGCAACAAAGACAGGGGAGCTATTCATTCAAAATGAAAAATCTGGTTACCGGAAGCGTACAAACATTCGTATATAAATCAGGCTCCGTGATAGAAAAATGAGACGTAGCAACCAACAACGCTATCTATCTTTATCATTCATGAGATACGTATTCATTTATGGAAAATGATAGTGGAGAAATGTATGATTTGGATAAATCAGCTATTGAAGATGTACTCCCATACCTCAAGGAAAATCTCGAATTATTCCTTATGACTTACAAGGGGCAAGTCTTAAATGTATTATTACCCAATACGATTTCTTATACCGTTACAACAACAGTTCCTGGAATAAAGGGAGATAGAGCAAAGACAGGGAAAAAGCCAGCTACTATAGAGACAGGAATGGAAGTGATGATTCCTCTGCACAAAGTTGAAGGAGATACCATCACCGTAAATACTATCACTGGAGAAACTGTGTAATTCATTATATAAGCAAAAACCTGCTGCAGAAATGCCTCAGGTTTTTTTAGTTTTTGTGGCCTTAGTTCCAAATATCAAAAGAAGGCCAGTGACGAGAATGCTAATGCCAAAATAGCCAGAATGAAAATCCCATGCTACCGAGAATTGAATAGGTTCCTTCATGATAGCCTGGAAGGCTGTAGCGATAAAAGAACTTACAGCTACTCCTATAATGGCAAAGCCAATAACGATAAGATATGCACGAAATTCATTATCGTGTGGCAGATTGCTTGTTGGTCTCATAATATATTTGTTTTTTATTACATATATAATAAGATTATTCCTATGAAAAGCTATGTGATTTTTTCGATTTTTTCTTCATGGAGAGAAACCTTGTAGATACCAACAAGATAGCAGATTTTGAAGATGACGAATGCGATCAGACTCATCACCCAAAACACAATTCTGACAAAAGGATAGAGCAGCAAAAACAAAAGCAAGATTGAAGAAGCCGCAAATTCCGGCCTACCAAATTCCATATTTACCTTGTTCAAGAGGTAGTCGCAGATCCCCATACTTGTAGAGACGTTTTCTGTCTGAATCTGCTTTACAAGCCCCTTGGAAACCCAGCCGAGAGGACCAGAATCTTTTATATTGCTGAGTTGTTTATCGAGTTGGACAACATCTTTTACCTGGGCTCAGAAAAACAGGCTAGCCTGGTCTTTTAGATTTCAGACTTCTTTCAGTCAGAGTTTAAATGGTTTGGAAACGATGTCGACTACTTGATTGGAAGATGCGGACAATCATTCGCATGTATAAGGGAAGCTAGTGTAAAGACCTATCAAAGCCAGGCCATAGCCGACCGTGATATAGACGGTGAAGATATATCATCCTGATATGAAGTAGGAGAGCGAGCTGAATTTGATAGTATTGGTCAATTCGTCTTGGAGATAATATCAGAGCATCACGATTCATACATGTAAGACGAGGATGGAGGCGATAGTCCGAAAATCCATATTCCCCAGCCGTATCGACATGATGATAGCAAAGACACTTATTCCAACCAGGAAATGTCGAAATTTGACACGATAGGTCTCAATGCAGAAAAAATGAAATACCACAAAAAAACACAAGAAATACAGCATGGAAAGTAAGACATTGACCTGTCCAAAAAGCGTATAAAATGCCATGACATAAAAAAATCCTATCAAGAGTGAAGTGATAATCCATTTCCATGGAGAGGGATTTTTATTTTTTTTTATCATCGCGGAAACAATAAATTGATAAAGAATTTTCCTGCAAAGAGCAGAATCCGGAAGGCGAATATTATAAAGGGAATGAATGGCAACATTCTCGAAGAGAATAATAAATTATAAATGTTAAATTTTAAATGACCAGCTTTCTTAAAAAGATATTGAATCCCATGCCAGATCAATCACAACACGCTGCTCAAGACAAAAAATACTATCAAAAGTTCCAGAACACGCAGCCGAGAAAAAGAGATCTGATTGAACAGAAAAACAAATGGCATCAAGGTTCCGAGCAGGAAACCTAGCATCACATCGCCCTGTCCGAATCCCTCAGAAATATCGGTCGTAAAGTCGAAGGTCTGTAAGGTCGAAGGTCTATCAGACTTTATAGACTTTATGACTTTATGGACCTTATAGACTTTCTTTACATACCATTTCGCTCCATAGAAAAGTCCCACACAGATCCCGCCGAGGATCAGAGAAAGAAAAAAAGCCTGACCATAATTTCCTATCGGGTAAAAGAATTGTCCGAGTAAGGATACTGCCAAAGCCACAACTCGCAATGGGACATGAAGTTCCAATTTCTGAAAATCATACACAATCAAAAGCAAAAGTAATCGATTGATAAGCAGAAAAAATATAAGCACACCCAAACTGTTAGTTGTTAGTTGTTCACTGTTAGTTAGTAAGTACGTAAGTACGAACGTCAGCCCTGACAATATTTCAAGCATCGGATAAAATTTTGATATCGGTTTATGACAATTTTCACACACTCATTTCTGCAGAAAAAAGCTAACTATGGGGATAAGGTTCCTCGGTTTCAATTGTTTTTTACATTTGGGACAATGAGAAAATCCGAAGAATATACCTTCCAGGATTTTCTTATTCACGCCCTCTCCGAGTCTCGTGATCAGCACAGAACCCAGTGATCAGAAGATGCTTCAGAGGATGAAAAGTCAGATGATGATAAGAATTGTTGTCATGTTTGGTTTTTATTTGAAGGTAAATGAACATTGATTTTGATAAAATTTGATGAAAATTGATAAAGATTGATAAAAGTTGATAAAGATTGATAAAGATTGATAAAGATTGATAAAAGTTGGATTAGCTGTTTTTAACCATTTTTATCGCGACCTGGTCTCGGTGTTTACCGGACAGCTTTTAACCATTTTTATCGATTTTTAACCATTTTTAACCTTATTGTATAGTTTGTATCGATAGTAGGCAAAAAATGCCCTGATGAAACTGCTCATATATGCGCTGATGACAATAAGGAGAAAGAAAACAATATAGAGAAGAAGTTTGACAGCAAAATAATGTGTCGCATCAAATTTAATAGCGAGATACATGATCAAAAGCGGGATTCCCAAAACTAGAATCAGATTTATCGAAAAATTTATCAGCAGGATGGTTTGTATCCTCATAAATTTAAAAGAATTCTTAAAATGCATCTGACAGAGATAGAAACTACGTCTCAAGGATTCTCCCAGGCTGAGGTCTTCGAGAGTGATGCAATATCTCGTATATGTCTTGTACACATTTATCAGCATAAGCAGTATCCATCGCAACAATAATAATCCGATGGTCCATCATCAGGTCATGCCATCCACAACTACCAGTTTGAATGCCAAGAGAAAAAATACTACGGGCGAGGTGACCATAGATATGGCGCTAAATTCAAACATGGGGAAGAAATCTTTGAGTCATTTTTTAAGTGCCTGCCTAATTCATTTTTTCTCGTGGAGATAATAAATTATTGCGGCTTGACCCAAGGGGTAGATGATGGAGTACAAGAGGAACAGACATACGGTAATGACGATAACTATATTCACAAAGTGATTTTTGCTGATTTCTTCCACAAAAAATTGAGCTACCTTGCCCACATAAAGTCCGTCTTCATATTTGTTGGCGATAAGGGAATTGAGATTTAAAATGATGATGAGGATGACAATCAAAGAATGAAAAAAAGAGGTCAGAAAGGTGAGCCTGATTATTCTCACATCGGCATGCATTTCGTGGATAGAATCTTTGACGAGGGATTTAAACATCAAATAGGTCGTAAGGTCGAAGGTCGTAAAGTCGTAAGGTCTGACTTTATGAACTTTAAAAGTTTATAGACTATGGCTAAGTATTCAAGTCATTTTATAAAAAAAATCCATATGGTCCCCATGATAAGTAGGTAAGTGCTCACTATTTTTTATATCGCTAGATTGAACAAACGACAAGCCAACCGTATCGTCTTTATCCAAAGCAAATTCTCACATTTCAAGTGAAACATTCTTCCTAAATAAACATGGGTGTCGA
>Ga0210051_1004914_pt1 | contig 12933 bp, 14 predicted proteins | sample CryGey092014_all_FD_185464 | JGI IMG/M metagenome (GOLD analysis project Ga0210051, IMG submission 185464) | Groundwater microbial communities from aquifer - Crystal Geyser CG23_combo_of_CG06-09_8/20/14_all (SPAdes) (version 2) | ecosystem: Environmental > Aquatic > Deep subsurface > Groundwater...
CTCCTGCGTAGCCATTATAATGTCCTTTCCTGCCATGTGATCCTCCTTTGAGAAGGATCATTATAGCAACTTTGGAACAGGACATTCTTGCTTTGTTAAAACCGGACATTATTGTATTGCGATTACACCTATTTTTTATTGATCCTCTTTTCTATCTTTGCCCAGGTATCGCGCAATGTCACTGTACGATTAAAAACAGGCCTGCCCGGTGCGGAGTCTTTTAAGTCTACGCAAAAATAGCCAAGACGCTCAAATTGGTACCGGTCAAGCGGTTTTGCGTTCTTAATAGCTGGTTCTATTCGGGCTGATCTTATCACTTCAAGCGAGTTCTTGTTGTAGTTTACTTTAAAATCCTCGCCCCCGGAAACATCCTCGGGGTTTGACTTCGTAAACAACCGTTCATATAGCCTGACCTCCGATTCAACGGCATGGAGCGCCGATACCCAGTGGAGCGTCGCTTTTACCTTTCTCGCGTCGGGCGCATCGCCGCCGCGCGTCGCCGGGTCGTATGTGCAGTGAAGCTCGATCGGCTCGCCTGTGTTTTTATCCTTAACTACATTAACGCACTTTATGAAATAGGCGTAGCGCAGCCGCACTTCCCGGCCTGGGCTAAGCCTGAAAAATTCCTTTGGGGGATTTTCTCGAAAATCATCCCGTTCGATATACAACTCGCGAGAAAACGGCGCCTTTCTAGTGCCCATAGACGCGTCCTCCGGATTGTTGATCGCATCAAGCTCTTCTATTTTGCCATCGGGATAATTCGTGATAACAATTTTAAGCGGCCGCAACACGGCCATCACGCGAGGCGCTGCCTTATTAAGGTGATCGCGCACGGCATTCTCGAGTACTGTAACGTCAATCGTGCTGTTGAATTTCGCCATACCTATTCCGTCGCAGAAATTCCGTATCGCCTCTGGCGGATAGCCTCGCCGCCTTAGCCCGGCTATCGTGGGCATGCGCGGGTCATCCCATCCTGACACAAAGCCTTTTTCCACCAATTCCAATAGCTTTCTTTTGCTCAAAACCGTATAGTCCATATTAAGCCTGGCAAATTCTATCTGCTGCGGGTGATAGGCTCCCAAGGCATCGAGCACCCAATCATAAAGCGGGCGGTTGTTCTCAAATTCAAGGGTGCATATGGAATGGGTTATGCGTTCTATCGAATCGCTTATACAATGGGTAAAATCGTACATGGGATAAATACACCATTTATTACCTGTCCTGTGATGCGAGGCGTCTTTTATAATACGGTAAATAACAGGGTCGCGCATATTAATATTCGGCGAGGACATGTCTATCTTCGCGCGTAAAACCCTTGAGCCGTTGTCAAATTCTCCGTTTTTCATACGCATAAAAAGATCAAGATTTTCTTCCACGCTTCTGTTGCGATACGGGCTTTCCTTCCCGGGCTTTGTCAGGGTGCCGCGATATTCCCTGATCTGGTCCGCATTTAAATCGCACACATAGGCCTTGCCTTTATTTATAAGATCAAGCGCGCATTCGTATAACTGCGGAAAATAATCGGAGGCGTAATAGAGGCGATCGCCCCATTTAAGCCCCAGCCAGCTTACATCCTCCTTTATAGATTCAACGTATTCGAGCTCCTCTTTTGTCGGATTTGTATCGTCAAAACGAAGGTTGCAGAGGCCGCCGTACTGGGAGGCGATACCGAAATTCAGGTATATTGCCTTCGCGTGGCCGATATGCAAATACCCATTAGGTTCGGGCGGGAATCTTGTATGAACCTTGCCGCCGTATTTATTTGTCTTTAGATCCTCATCTATAATCTCAGTGATAAAATTTGGTTTCATATTTTCTATTATTTGGGTTCGGGGTGTATTGTAATATCGGCGTTTGCGATAAATTTATGGATGGCGCTTTCTATTTCCTCCGTAAGATTATGCACAGCCTGTAACGTCAGGTTTCCGTTAACATGTATATGTAGATCGATAAAACACTCGTGGCCAATCGAGCGGACACGAACATTATGGCAATCTATTATATTTGGCAAGGTCTCTACGATACTGATGATCTTTCTGTCAATACCCTTCGGCGCCGCGTCAAGCAGCGCGTCAATGGTGCGCATGCCTAATCTTATACTGACCTGGATCACTATCAGTCCTACAAAGATCGCGGCGATCGTGTCTGCATAGTGCAAAAACTCGTAACCTTTAAGCCATTCGCTTAGTTTCACGCAAAAAAGCCCTAAAATTACCACTGCGGAACTCCAGACATCCGTACTGAAATGCAGCGCATCGGCCTCCAGCGCTTGGCTTTTAAACTTCTTTGCCGCGTCGTACAACATCTTGGATCTGGATATGTCAATAAATATTGATGTAGCCATCACGATAAATGACCACACGTTGACCTCGATTTCGATCCTTCCCGACATAATACGCCTAATGGCCTCGGAGATGATCCAAAAACAGGTAACCAATAAAAGAATGGTTTCAAAAAAAGCTGAAATATTCTCTATCTTACCATGGCCGTAATGATGTTCGCGGTCTGCCGGTTTGCCTGATTTATTTACAGCAAATGCGGTCACAGCCGCAGCGATCAAATCCAGCCCGGAATGCGCTGCCTCGGCCAATATACCCAGGCTTCCCGTAACTAAACCGACAACGATCTTAAATCCGGTAAGACAAAAAGCCGCGATGACAGAGTTGGTCGCCGCATGCTGTTTTTCATTTAAAGCCGATGCCCTTAATTTTCCTTTTAATTCCATCATGGGTATTATACAAATTCCTCTTTAAGCAAAATTTGACCCTTCGACGCGCTCGCTACGCTCGCTTGCTCAGGGCTATAGTGAACGAGGCCGCCTTTGGCGGCCGAGTCGAACTATGGCTGCCCAGCCAGGTCTTCTTCGCCCCGCTATAGTCAACGTTATGGTATGGGGCTTCGAAGAACCTTTACCAGCATCTAATCCCTGCGAAGCTCCTACCATAGCTCGTCTGTTGTAGAGCGAAGCAGGATGGCTGCCCGAACTGGACACCAGACGAACTTCACAACTCCATATAGTGCATATGGTTGTGAAAATATACACCCGTAGGAGCAGGAAGCAATTGATCCGTTTTGGCGATCCTTTACCTGAGAAACCTCAGCGGGCAAAGCGAATTATCAAAAATACTATCTATGAAGGCCTGCAAATTCAGACCTATGTCAATACCGGCCCAGGCAGGATAACCTGGGCAAAAGCCCGAAAAGAGCTTAATGTCTCAGAAGCCAAGTTAGCACACTTGTTGAAAATAGTCAAGACGCTACCTCCGGACTTCGTAGAAAACATGAAATCCTGCACTGATGAAAGCATGCTAAAAATCTTCAACGGCAGACGGCTTCTGCAGATTTCCCGCCTAAAAACCGAGAAAGAACGCCGAACCGAGATTGAACACCTATTGCCCAAAGGTTAAGCCTCCGTGCCCCTTTGGCACCCCGTTGTTGCCTGTTTTGCCCCACGACTACCCCTTACTCAAATCACCAACCAAAGAATACCAAAAAATTTCTTTTTTGGCAACTGAAATTAAAGACACACGATTATACCGGGGTTAATTTTCTTGCGGGGTTTTGAATATTGCCATGCGGATGGAGTGATATGCGATACTGCTTTGACCCGTTATTCTCGATAAATTTCTGTCCTTCTTTATCCAGCAAGCTTCCCTGTAAAGCCATTCTGAGATTACTGTAAATCTGAAATTTGTCCACATCAGTGATGATGTCCTCGTCATCCAAAGTATGCCTGCTTATCCATCCTCCTCTTTTCTTTTTCAGCTCCGCCACAAGACGCTCTTAACCATAAAGAATATTAATTAGTAACAGCTAGGCTTATTTTTGCTCTTGCTTATTTTTCTTATCCTGCATATTACCTTTTATAATTACATACCCAAAAAAGAACACCACCACACTCAAAAGCACATACACCGGCCAATCCTGAGCTAAATTTCCAGTCATTTAAACAGCCTCTTATTTTCTAAGTCTTTTTAGTATTTTTCCCGAATCTTCTCCTCCAAGACCCTTTTTGAATATCCTCGTAAAGCAAAAAATTGCCAAACTCAAAATCATTCCCCAAGAAAGAATCATGAATATCCATCCGCTCAGCTTCAATGTCTGCCTCCTATCTAATATTATGAGTAACCGCAAAAACTACGCATAATATCCCTGCTAAAATACAGATTCCCATTACAAGGAAGATAAATCGCATTTCTTTGTCCATTTTGCTTCCCTATCCTTTCTTTATTATCAACCTTTCATTTTTGAGGCCACTCTGTCTTCCTCAAGTTTATGCATCCTTTTCTTGCCGTTCTTTCGCTTTGCGGCGAGCGCGAATCTGTATGAAGGTAGCGAAGCAAATCCATATCGCTAGCAATAGAAATACTATCCAGTATTTAAGGAAAAATTCAACCATTGTATTATTCTCCTTTCTCGGTAGTCGTATATTTATCCTGTTTTTTCTTTTCTCCCCCTTTCAATAAAAAACGCCATCCAGCATATTCTGCCAGATGGCGGCCCGACCATCCAAAACCTCCGAAAGAAAGAAACTTTCGGACCCTTATATTAATTAACAAAGATAAATAATAGCCTCAGGATGATATTGCGCAAGAAAACTATTTTTTAACGGCTGCACAGACTTCTTTTTCTGCCCTAAGCCATATATCCCAATCTTTGTCGCTGGGTTTGCCTTCTGCTTCCCAAATATAATACGCTTTCTTTTGTATCTCTTCGCACAATGCTCCGGAAGTACAAGTAGACTCCATTTGTTTCAATGAAACTTTATTTATCTTTCTTGCCATTTTGTCCCTCCTCCTTTCACTTTTTTTCAACAGAAACAATTTATCTCCACTACCACTACTAATTGTGTTAAACTACCCATATGAAATTATCGCATATATCTCAGAGATTACTGGGTCTATATGTTCGGGAAAATGATTCCACCAGTTAATAAATTCTCTCATTTTGGCGGCGCCACATTGTATACAAACAATCTAAACTATCTTAAAAAAACAATCCCTGTAATAGCTGAAATGATCAATACTAAAATGGGATGGATTTTGAAAATCGTAAGCGCTAAAACTGTGCCTATTACTATTAAAATGGATTTATATTCCGAAAGGATGCTGGTCTTGCTTATGCTTATTGCGGCTACGATAATTAGCCCAAGCACCGCTGGTCTTAAACCTTTGAAAGCCGCTTGCACTGTAGGGTTATCTTGGAATTGAGAAAATACAGAAGCAATAGCCCAGATAATTAAAAATGACGGCAAGACAACCCCTAATGTGCTTACCACTGCTCCCCAGAACTTTGCTACTTTGTATCCTACAAGGGTTGCTGAATTTACCGCCATAGGTCCGGGGGTCATTTCTGCAATAGCAATGAGATCAGTAAACTGCTTCATCGTTAACCACTGGTATTTGTTAACAATCTCCTTTTCGATAAGAGGAATCATTGCATATCCTCCGCCGAACGTGAATGCTCCAATTTTCATAAATTCCAAAAAAAGATTAAGATAGATCATTTATTCTCCAAAATTTGCTTTATTAATTGGACAACCTCTTCTGTATTCTTTACATAATAAGCAGCTTCCGAAGGCTTCGGCTCCCCAACAAATATAGTCAAACCTTTATTCTTTAATGCCCTGAATGCATCCTCGTCAGTAACATCATCGCCGATATAAACAGGGAAAACTTTACCTTCACCCAATGCAAATTGTTGCCTCACCAAAAGCCATAGAACAACATTTCCCTTTGTCCATTTCACCGGAGGCCTTATCTCAAATACCTTCTTGCCTTCAGTAACTTTTATTTTATCGCGCACAATAAAGGGTTCGGTTACCTTTAGCATAATGCGTTTTAATTCCAGCATATCTTTATCGGCTACTAAGCGATAATGGACGCTGACTGTTAAGCCTTTATCTTCTATTATTGCGCCCTTGATTTTTGAAGCCTTCAGTAACAATTCTCCATAAATATTGCGGATAACCTCCTTTAGCCGCGGCGAAACCTGACTCTCAAATTTAAGCTTCGGGCCTTCGATTTCTAAGCCGTGGTTCCCAGCATAAATAATATCTTTTATTCCCACGGTATTCTTTATGTCTTGTAACGACCTACCGCTGATAATGCCTAACCCGCAATGAGAACTATTAGATAACTTCTGTAATAATTCTTTGGTTTCTTTAGAAATAACCGCCTTCTTAGGATTTTCCGCAATCGGAGTCAATGTTCCATCGTAATCCAGCAAAAGCAAAATAAATTTATTATGTAATCGTTCCTTTATTTTATTAAATTGAGTAAATAGATAATCCATACTTAAACCTTGCTTTCTGCCTATCTAAACCTTTTTTAATGCTGTTAATTCCGTGATTATGTTGCCCGCCCAACGATAAATATTATTTTCAGCGACGACTTTCCTCATATTTTCCATGCGCTTTTTCTTCTCCTCTATCGGCATTTTAACAGCCGTTTTTATGGCTTCGGCGAACTCTTCAATCGCATAGGGATTAAACTGAATCGCATCGGTCAACTCCCGGGCGGCGCCTGTAAACTGGCTTAAAATAAGCGCACCAGATAAATCTTTCTTCGCCGCCACGTATTCTTTGGCAACAAGATTCATCCCATCATGTAGAGAGCTAACTAAACAAAAATCAGCCATTTTGTAAAAAGGGATAATCTCATCGGCAGAAAAATGCTTTTTAAGATAAATAATCGGCTTCCAATTCCCATCCATATGCTTCCAGTTTTTCTTCTCAATTAACTCATCGATTTCTGCCATAAGGTCATGGTAACGCTTTATATGGACACGGCTGGGTGCAGCCATCTGAATAAATACTATCTTTTTCTTATATTGGGGGTATTTTTCAAAAAACCTGTCAATGGCAAGCACTCGCTCAACAATGCCTTTTGTATAATCGATCCTATCCACTCCAACGCCAATAATCTTATCATCTAATTCAAATTCTGTTTTAATCTTCGCTATTTGCTTCTCTAAATCCGGTGCTTCGGTCTCCTTATTCATATATCCGTTAACGCTAATAGGAAATGCTCTGATAAAAGTTTCTTTATTCAACCGGGAAACGCTGAATTTTTCCGTGTCAACCCTTGACTCAAGGAGTCTGTTTGCAGTGTCCAAGAAATTGTTGCAGTGATTCTGCACATGAAATCCGATTAAATCGCAACCAAGCATTCCATCTAAGATTTCTTTACGGTAAGGGCATATGGAAAAGGACTCCGGGGTCGGCCAGGGAATATGCCAGAATAAAGCGATAGTAGCATCAGGTCTTTTTTCTTTAATCATCCTACCCAATAACGTAAAGTGGTAATCCTGAATAAAGACAAAAGGATTCTTAACAGGTAACTCCTCTAATAGGCTATCAGCAAACTTTTGATTTACCTTTTTATAGACATTCCAATCCGTCTCTCTAAAAATAGGGCGCGTATGCGTATTGTGGCAAAGCGGCCAAAGCCCTTCATTGGAAAAACCGTAATAGTAACCATCTTCCTCTTCCTTATTCAACCATATTCTTTTTAGAATATAGCGGTTATCTTCAGGCGGAACACCCAACTTATCTTTTGAATTGACAAATTTCTTATCCGCATTACCGGCACCATGAGCTATCCATGTCCCTCCGCAAGCGCATAGAATCGGATGTATAGCGGTAACAACGCCGCTTGCCGGTCTCATGCACTTAGTTATCCCTGTGGCCTCATCTATAACATGCATGTATGGTTCCCGGTTCGAAACTACAAATAATGTGTTCTCGCCCAATTTTGCACGAACGAGATTTCTTAATCTTACTTCTGTCCATATCTCGTCTTTTTGTAGCCGCGCAGACGCTTCATCAGAAATTGTCCTACGAGCAACCCTAAGACTCAATGCCACCTGCTCTACTTCGCTGGCAAGTTTACCGAGTTCCCCTTTTTCTGTGATTGGGTGAACTTTATCGATTTCTCCTCTTTGGAAATGTGTAAACCAGGCTGTCAAACGCTGCACAGGAAGAGCGAAAATCTGCTGATGGAGAAAGATTGCTATAATAAAAATTATTATTACCAGAACTATAAGCGTTGCACTGATTCTCTTCCATAGCTTTGTCAACCGGGTAAACACATAAGAAGTATCGTATACAACTTCGACTAATCCCAAAAGCTGACCTTCGTCGTCTGCTATGGGAAGGATGTAACTATAAACCGTATAATCTTTAAATTTTTCCAGTTCGCCTCTTGGGGTTTTGTTTAACAATAAATCTTTTAGATAAGGTTTATCTTTTTCTCTCCAGTCATTAAAACGTTTAGTAATGGCGATGATGTTGCCGTCTTTATCGTATAAAACACATCCCTGTAGCCTCTCCCTTGTTTCGAATTTCTCGGCAAGGTAATTAGCATTCCTCATATCTTTTGCTACAAAGACACCTCTTGCCGACAGCTCCATGCTCTCTGCGATATGTTTAGATTTACGTTTTAAATCGTCCAGAAGCCTCTCTTCTTCAAAGCGTACCTGGAAGTAGCCAAAGAGAGTAAAAGCCGCGGCAACTACAATTAGAATTGGTAAAATAAATAATAAAACACGTCTCATTTTATTCCACCTCCTCCGCTGATTTTCATCGCGAAACATCCATCGCCTGTATCTCACCGGCTTTTTGCAAGGCATACTTGGTGCATAACGGCCCGATTAACTCGTAGATAACTGTAGTCGCGATAATTGTGGTAAAAATCATCTCTCCCACTATAGGAAAATCGCTCTTCGCAATTAACGCTACGCCTAAAGCAACGCCTGCTTGGGGAATAAGGCCCAACCCCAGATATCTTCTTATGCTTTCTGGGGCATTAGAAATCTTAGCGCCTAAGCTCGCGCCCATCATTTTGCCTATTACCCTGAATATAAGATAGGTAAGGCCGATTATGCCTAATTTTGGCAAAATGCGCATCTCTAAGTTTGCGCCTGCTAACACAAAGAAAAGTAAAAATAGCGGAGAGTCTATGCATTTCAGGGCATCAAAGAACTTAAATGAATATCTGTGGCTATTGATCAATATTGCTCCCAAGAACATAGATGACAAAAGAACTGATAAATGCATCCAGATAGCTAAGCCGATATTTAAAAAAATGAATCCTAACGTAAAAATCAATAATTCTGTCTGCGTGCGGATAAAGCGGTAAAGCAAGGATAACGGTATTGCCAAAACGCCTCCCAATATAAAGGCTCCGAATATACTTAAAAGCGAATTGAAAAATACTTTGATTAAAAAAGAGGTTGCCATCATATGCGTATATACCGCTTGAGCAATTGCCAGAGATATGGAAAATATGATAAGACACCATGCATCGTCAATTGCAACCACGCCCAAAAGAGTATCGGTAAAGTTTCCTCTTGCCCGATATTCTCTAATTACCATTACAGTGGCGGCAGGCGCAGTTGCTGATGCGATCGCCCCGAATAGAAGAGACACATAAAATGGCTGCCTTAAGATTAACAAAAATGCCAAGGTAACTAATGCCCAGGCTCCGCAGGCCTCTAAGATAGAGATCCATATTATTGGCCTTCCAATCTTGCGAAGGTGATATCTGGAAAAATTCTGGCCTATTTCAAAAGCAATTATGCCTAACACAATATTGGAAATTAGCCCTGAAGAATTCAAGATCCCTTCGGGAACCAGTTTAAATAATGAAGGGCCAATAAGTATGCCTAATAAAAGGTAGGCAGTTACCGCAGGAAATTTTATTCTTTTTATTAGTTTTGCAGAAAACAGGCCTGCGGTCAGAATAAAACCAAGCCCTAAGATTGTGTTCATTTAATTATACCTTTTTGCCGGAATACTGCCTGTAAACAATCGAATATGCCAACCATACCGACTAGCTTACCTGATTTATCTATAACAGGGAATTCTTCCTTGAGATGTAATCTCATAAGTTTATATGCTTCTTCTATTGAAACATCTTCTGGAATAGAGATAAATTCCCTTTCCATAACATCTTCGACGAGAACTAAATTTCCTATATCATCTGTGATATCTATCTTAAAAATGTCTATTTCCTCCTCATCTAAAAAAGGCACTAATTTTAATACGTCAGGATGGTTAGAGCTAAAAGCATCTATCAGATTACAGAAGGAAACAATGCCAATAAGGTGATTATCCCCTTCAACAACAGGAACCAAAGGAAATATATGAAACTTATCAAATGCCCTTAACAGCTGCTTTAAAGTTGTGGAGCGAATCACGGAGATCACCTGTTTTGACATTATGTCTTTTACCTGTATCATTTAAATTTGACCTCCTCTAAAATCCTGTCTGTAAAATTGTCCATTTATATCCTATTGGAAGTCCTACTTCTATCTCTTAGAATGACTTTAAAAACTTAGAAAGGTCCTCTTTTAGCCTGTTATTGGCCAAAAATTCCCTTGCTATTCTAGATGCATTTTGAGAAAGTCTGCGTCTAATTTTTTTATGCCTAATTAAATATTCAAATTTAGAAATGAACTCATTGCCATCGGCTTCCTGGCTTGAGAAAAATAAAGCTGCATTTCTAAACTTGTCAAACACAGAAAGCCTGTTAAGTAAGAGCGCATTATTACATAAAGCGCTCTCATGGGTAGTCAACGAGAATGATTCGCTTAAAGACGGGCTTATATAGATATGGCCGAGATAATACAGTTGGAATAATCTTTCTTTTTCTAAATATCTTATATAAAGGAGTTGCCGCGGATATTTCTTTAAGGCCATCATCAATTTCCTGTAGAGGCTTTTTTCCAATGACTTACCGATTATAAAAATCTTAAGATTTTTATGCCTGTTCAACAGCTTAGGGATATGATTAAGCATAACCTCAGCGCCCTTTATCTTCTCAAGACGGCCTACATAGATTGCAACGATATCGCCCTCTTTAATTCCATACTTAACTCTAATGTCACGGATTATCTTGCTTGAGGAGGGAAAGGTCTCTATTGTATTTTCAATCATAGTAAGCTTTTCAGAAAAATTAGGAAAATACCTACAGAAATTATCATATTCATATCTTGAAGGGCAGATAACCTTATCTGCAATATCAATCATCTTTTCTTGATTCAGAAGAAAGCGATTTAGCGTTCTAAATCCTGAATCCCGCTCCCGGCGCAGTATACTGTGGAAGTGATAAACTATCTTTGGCCTGGGGCATTTATGATTTTTAACCTTGCACAACTGTTGTGTCCAATTTACAAAATGTTGGATTATGCAATCAAACCCTAACCAACCATACTCTTTTTCAAAACCGAAGAGATTATCGTAATGTATCAGGGCGCCATCCGGCTCAAGCAGGTCAACGGGGCATTTTTTTTGAAATCTCGGGCTTATCAACACATAAACCTTGCATCCTAAAGTCAATAAGCTATCTCTGCATTGTTTGACAACCTGACCGACTCCACCGCAATATCTTTTACCTACCGGATATTCAAATGTAAGCAATAATATCTTCTTCATCCCTACTCTTTCTGCTCTTTTACTTCAAACCATATTACTTGGGTTCCGCAAATTCTCGCAGAACAATGTCCCTATAGTCAGCTGCCCTGTATCTTTCTCCATTGTCATCTAGTTTATTTTCAACAGATCTTTTCCTACTTTATGTGTTCCAGTCCTTTTAAGTACTTATAATAATCGCTATCCGTAGTCAGGATTATTGTAGATTTCTCATCAATCGTCTTTTGATAAGTCTCTAAGGTTTTAAGGAACGAATAGAAATCCGGATCCTGGCTATAAGCCTGGGCATATATGTTAATTGCCTCAGCATCTGCCTTGCCTACAACTCCCTGTGCCTGACGATATGCCTCTGAGGTAATTTGTTTTAATTCTTTGCCTACCTGGCCGGAAATCTCGGCTGACTTACCTTGCCCTTCTGAGCGGTATTTCTCAGCTGCGCGTTTTCTTTCGGCAATCATCCTGTCGTAGACTTTATTGCGCACATCCTCTACATAATTGACACGTTTTATGCGCACATCTACGATTTCTATCCCATATTGAGGTGCCAGCACTTTAGTTTTTTCTAAGATAGCGCGGGTAAGCTGCTGCCTGCCGACTTCAATGCGCTCAAGCGCCTCATCGGCAAAAATAGCGTCTTCCCCTAATTCCTTGCTTTCTAAGATACGATTGGAATCCCTCACCGCGTCAACTAAAAGGTGATTAGTAACAGCATCCCTTGTTGCTGAATTAATAATGTCATCCAATCGGCTGTGCGCACCCATTTCATTACCTACGGATTGTAAAAACTTCAAGGCATCAATTATCTTCCAACGGGCAGTGGTATCTACCCAAATATATTTCTTGTCCTTGGTAGGAATCTGGTTGGGATCGCCATCCCAGTTTAAAATCCTTTTCTCAAAGTAATGCGCCTGCTGAACAAAGGGGGTCCTAAAATGTAATCCTGCAGAGATTATGGGTTGCCCCACAGGTTTGCCAAACTGGGTTATCACCACCTGTTTTGTTTCATCAATTATAAATAATGCACCGCTTCCAAATGCGGCTATCACCAAGATAACCAAAACCACAAAAATTCCTAAAATAGTTCCTAACATTCCCTCTTTCATTGTTTTACCCCTCCCTTCTCGCCTAGATTCAATAAAGGTAAAATCGAAGATTGCTTAGGGTCAATAATATACTTCTCTTTCGCCCGAGGCAGGGCATCCATCAATGTCTCTAGATATAACCTCTTTTGGGTTATCTGGGGCGCCTTCTTATATTCAGCCAAAGTAGCCAAGAATCTCTCTGCCTCGCCCTTTGCCCGGTTTATCTTATCCAAAGCATACCCCTCGGCCTCGCGGATAGTCTTTTCTGCCTCGCCTTTGGCTTTGGGAATAACCTTATTATAGGCCTCCCAAGCCTGGTTAATCATCTTTTCTTTTTCCTGCTTTGCCTCATTTACCTCATTAAAGGCCGGTTTCACCTTTTCCGGAGGATTTACATCTAACAGTTTTACCGTAACA
>Ga0210051_1004915_pt1 | contig 12931 bp, 12 predicted proteins | sample CryGey092014_all_FD_185464 | JGI IMG/M metagenome (GOLD analysis project Ga0210051, IMG submission 185464) | Groundwater microbial communities from aquifer - Crystal Geyser CG23_combo_of_CG06-09_8/20/14_all (SPAdes) (version 2) | ecosystem: Environmental > Aquatic > Deep subsurface > Groundwater...
CTTGGTAAACCAGAGACTCCCCCAAAAGGTTCGTTTGTTCAAGTTCCTTGAGGGGGATCTTCTCCGAACCATCACGCTATTTGACCGGCAGCGCGGAAAAGACCATCGGGATTGGTGACCCTACTCACTGAAGCAGACAGCAACGGCCAGCTCACGAAGAGCTACGGCTATGCACCGGGCAGCACCTTCACCACCAACCCCCTGTGGCTGAAAGTACCCGCCACCGGCACCCAGACCGCAGCGGCTTACTACACCTACCAGAACGACCATCTGGGGACACCCATGAAGCTGCTGAACCAGAGCGGCGTGACGGTGTGGAGTGCGACTTATGATGCGTTTGGGAAGGCGACGGTTGACCCGGCATCAACGGTGACGAACAACTTGAGGTTGCCGGGGCAGTACTACGATGCGGAAACCAATCTGCATTACAACCGGATGCGGTTTTATGACCCAACAACCGGCAGGTATGTGACAAGTGATCCTATTGGCCTTGATGGTGGGATTAATGTGTACACCTATGTCAATGGGAATCCAAGTGGGGAGATAGATCCATTCGGTTTGTCTGGGAATGCACATCAGCGTGCAATAAATAGAAAACCCTCACCAATAAAACCATCAAACAACGACGGCAAGACCTCTGTTATTGACATAATTCACGACTGGCTTACGAAGCCAGATAATGATCCTTTGGACGGCTTTGTTTGCCTCGTTGCAATTTGCAAATATCAAGACAATTGTGGCAACGAATATACCCGAGAGGTAAAGGATTGGCTTCCTTCAAAACCGTATGCAAACGATATGCCAGAAAATTGCGTGTGCAAGACTATGCAGCCACCTCTGAATGTGGACCCTACAGGTGCACCCCCTAATCCTTTCCGCCCTCAATACAATTAATAATCGAATAATTCAAACATGAAAAAGATGGTGAATAAAAAAGCACTATTTATTGCTTCCATAATCATTCTTGCAATTTCCTTAGGGAGCATTGCTCTGCAAGAAGCATGGAAATCTGAGCTTGCATCGTCAATAGAAGAACGAAATATAGAGAAAATACAATATTTTATTGACGAGAGGCATTTAGTTAATGCCCGCACTAGAAATGGAGTGCCAATCCTGATCCTGGCCCTTTTATACAAGTATGAAGATATTGCGAAGCTAATTATTGAATCTGGAGCAGATATAAATGTGTCTGATTCAAACGGCAATACCCCGATAAAAGTTGCAGCTGAAAATGGGTTAACAGAAACGGTTGAGTTATTGATGAAAAAAGGTGGGGATGTAAATGAAAAATTCTCAGATGGATCATCAGCACTTTCGTATTCAGTATTTAATGGTCACATTAGGACGAGCAAAGCACTGTTGGACAGCGGTGCCGCTGTTAATCTCCCTAATAGGTACGGTTGGACCCCATTATTTTTAGCAGCTCAAAAAAACAATCCAGAAATGATAGAGATGTTGCTTAGGTATGGAGCTGACATTAATGCCAACTTTGGGTCTGGTACGGCTCTGATGGTCGCAGCAGGAAATGGAAGTGTTGAAGCTCTGCATTTACTTATTGCACGAGGTGCAGATGTTCATGCAACAGCAAAAAATGGTATTTCAGCTTTAGATATGGCGACTGGACATGATGACGTGCTAAAGGAACTACTACGGTATCAGAAGCAATTTTCACGAGGACAAAAGGAACTAGAGTCCAATGTCACTAACTTAAGGGAAGAATCATTCTGTTCAAATAGATAGAGGCGGCTGAGAGCCTCGTCGCATTATCATGCGGGTGTCGAATCCGTGATGCGTAACGCGAAAGGATCAGCCGCCATGAATGATAGCAAGAAACGGCATCTTGCCGAACAAGTGCGCCGGTTTCGCGCGCGATTTGTCCAAACGGTTGGCGCGGTGTTGGGAGATGTCCTGCCGAAGCGGTCGTTAATGAAGTGGATTGCCGAAGAGTGCGGCCACTACCGGCAACGCATCTACGATCCATTGCGAACCCTCACACTGTTCATCGAACAGGTGCTGGGCGCGGATCAAAGCTGTCAGGATGCTGTTGCGCGAGGCGTGAGCGGGCAAGTATCGCTGGGGCACCTCCCGGGCAGCCTGAATACCGCCGCGTATTGCAAAGCGCGTTCACGACTGGCCTTGGGGCTGATTGAGCGTTTGGGACGAGAGATGGGAGCGATGCTATGCACACAACAGCCTCAGGCATGGCGCTGGCGGGATCGGGAGGTGAAACTCGTGGATGGCACGACAGTATCCATGCCCGACACGGCGGCCAACCAAGCGGACTTTCCGCAAAGCCGGACGCAAAAGCCGGGGCTTGGATTTCCGCTGGCACGGCTGGTCACCATTGTGTCGCTGTCCTGCGGGGCGGTGCTTGATTGGGCAGTTGGCCCCTGCGAAGGCAAGCAGACAGGGGAAACAGCGCTGTTATGGAAGCTTGCGCAACGGCTCCAGCGCGGCGACATCGTGATTGCAGATCGCTACTACGCGGGCTATTTTCTGATTGCGATGTTGGTGCAGTTGGGCGTTGACGTAGTGATCCGGCAGCATCAACGCCGACATACGGATTTCCGGCGCGGTCAGCGGCTGGGGGCAAAAGATCACCTCGTGAGCTGGCTCAGGCTTCAGCGCCCGAGTTGGATGGACGCAGACACTTACGCCAGCATGCCCGAGATACTCAGAATGCGCGAAGTGAATATCGGCGGCTGGACGTTGGTGACAACGCTGGTTGATGCCAAGGAAGTCAGCAAGCGGGATGTGTTTGAACTGTATCGTGCCCGCTGGCAGATCGAGTTGGACTTGCGCTCCATCAAGACATCAATGTGTATGGACGTGTTGCGTTGCAAGAGTCCGCAGATGGTGAAGAAGGAAATTGCCGTGCATCTACTCGCCTACAATTTGGTGCGTGCGGTGATGGCACAGGCTGCGCATCTGGGGCGCGTGCTGCCGCGACAGTTGAGTTTCAAGGGGGCGCTACAGATGCTCAATGCGTTCGAGGAGAATTTGCGTCATTGCCCGCTCGGACGACTGGCACTGCGCCATGCGCATCTTCTGGCTGGCATTGCACAAATGAAGCTACCGCACAGACCAGGGCGGGTTGAACCAAGGGCACTGAAGCGAAGACCGAAGCCGTTTCAATTGCTCACGGAACCGCGCCAAATACTGCGTGCGCGGCTTACGGCACAACGACAGCTGCATATTGCAGCGTGCTTAAGTTAGTGACATTGGTTCCGGAGTCGAATTGTTTTGAGCAGTGGTTGGTACCCCCGCACCAGTGGCCGGTGACGATTCCATAACCGTCGTTAGCCCATCTGAAAGCCAACTGCAGTCCATGGCCGAGAACCTGCCGGTCAGGACAACATCCCCAGCTGTCTCCCGACAACCCAATCCCGTCAAACCAAGCTCAACTCTACTCCGGACGCCGGTACACCGGATAATTTCCGGTGCTGTTACCCGGGCGGAACGCGGCCCATTTACGCGAACTTTCCAGGCTGGCCAGTTTGTCTTCCGCACGCACGCCGTGGCGATTGGGGAAATAGCCTTCGAGCCAGCGCACGATGGGCATGAATTCCTGGCGCTCTTTGGCGCTTTCGTTCTCGTCCAGCTCGAAGATGCCTGTGCCCTGCTCCGCCGCCTGCAAATAGATTTCGCTGTCACTGAGGCTGGTGAGGAAAGGCATTTTGAGGGAAGTAAGGAAACGCTCCAGCGCGCTGTAGGCGGCATTGGAACGGTTGCGCACGCGGCTGGCGACGACGGCCATGCGCGCGTTGGCGGTGCGCGCGCCGCCGACCAGAAACAGGTCTTTGATGAAGTCGGCGGATGCGCGAATGTCGATCGGCGACGGCGCGACCGGAATCAGGATGTAGTTCGCCTTGCGCACCAGTTCCTTCAACAACAATCCGCCGATCCCGGCCGGCGCGTCGATCAGCAGCACTTCGGTTTCCGGCGGCACCCAGCCTTGGCGGCTGCCGAGGCGGATATTGCCTTTGGGCGGCGCGCCGTTGGCGGCCTGGATGACGGGGAGATTTTTGGGGCGAGCTTGCAGCCAGTGCAGGCTGGAACCTTGCGGGTCGTAATCGATGATGGCGGTTCGCTGTTGACGGGTGGCGTAATAGCTGGCGAGGTTGGTGGTCAGCGTGGTCTTGCCCGATCCGCCTTTGGAATTGATTACCAGTATGGTCAGCACCTTATACCCCTTGGCCGTTTGCTTCATCCAGGGCTTTCACACTGGCCCACTGGCGCCGGCTGATTGGCAGCCGCTCGTCCAGCCCGCGCAGTTTGAGCAGCCAACCGCTCTCGCCTTCCTCGCCGCCTTTCTCGAAACCGGCGATGGCGGCGATGGCCGCCAGGCAACTGCGGTGGATGCGCACAAAGCGCGCGGCATATTCCTTTTCCAGCGCGGTCAGCGATTCCTCGATCAGATACTCGCGCTGCGCGGTGCGCACCGTCACGTATTTCATTTCCGCGCGCAGATAAATGACTTCTTCGATCGGCACCAGGATGATTCTGCCGCGTTCATGCACCGGCAGATGGCTGCGCGCTTCCGGCATCAGTTCCCGCAACACTTCGGTGCGGATCGGCACCGCGTCGCGCGCGCGGGTCAGTGCCTCGAACAGGCGGCCGAGACGGATCGGTTTGAGCAGGTAGTCGATGGCGCGCTGCTCGAAAGCTTTGATCGCATAGGCGTCGTAGGCGGTGGTAAAAATAATCACCGGAGGATGATCGAGTTTGTTCAGATGATGCGCCAGTTCCAGCCCGTCCATCTGCGGCATGCGGATGTCGAGCAGCACCACTTCCGCCGGAGTGGCGCTCAATTTGTCCAGTGCCTCCTGGCCGTTGCCCGCTTCGCCCGTCACCTCCAGCTCGATCTGCACGGCGCAATCGTCCAGCAGTTCTTTCAGGCGGCGGCGCGCCAGCGGCTCGTCGTCCACCACAAAGACGGTCAGCGGCAGGGCCACGGTGTCGTTCATGACGCCTCCTTTTTTCGGTAAGGAATGATGATATGCACGGCATAGCTGTCGAGGCCGCGTTCCACCCGATACTCGGCCTCGACATCGAACAGCAGCGCCAGACGTTCGCGGATGTTTGCCAGGGCGATGCGGTTGCCGTCGGTTTGCGCCGCCGTGGCGGACAGCGGATTGCGCACCTCCAGATGCAGGCGCCGGTCGCCCAGATAGAGTCTGACTTCGATGAGTCCGCCCGCAGCCAGCGGCTCGATGCCGTGATAGACCGCATTTTCCAGCAGCGGCTGCAACACCAGCGGCGGGATCAGCGCATCCTGCGGCATGTCGCGCAAATGCCAGCGCACCTGCAGGCGTTCGCCCATGCGCAACTGTTCCAGCGCCAGATAACGTTCGGCCAGCGCGACCTCGTCTTTCAGCGCAACCAGATCGTGCGCGTCGCTCATCGCCATGCGGAACAGATCGGCCATATCTTCCAGCGCGGTCTCCGCGCGCTTCGGTTCACTGCGCACGATGGCGAGCACGGCGTTGATGCTGTTGAACAGGAAGTGCGGGCGGATGCGCGCCTGCAAGGCCTGCAAGCGGGCGTCCGCCTGCGCCGGCGACAGCACCAGGGTACGCCAGCGGAAATAACCCAACAACAGCAGCGCGATGATCGCGCTTTGCAGCAAACGGCGCAGATCGCCGAACCAGCCGTATTCGTTCGTTCCGGCAAACAATTCGCCGCCCAGGTGGGTGAGCGCAAAAGTGAGAAGGGCGACGACGGCAATGATCAGCAGTGCCGCCTGCCAGTAGGCCAGCCGCGCCAGGGCCGGATTGAGCACGTACAGGGCGAGCAGCGTGCACAGCAGCACCGGTTGCAACAGGGCGGAACCGAACAGAATCTGCTGCCATAGCCCGTTTGGCGACGCGGCTTGCGTCAGCGCGAGGAACAGCGCGACGGCGTTCACCAGCAGCACGATGCGCAACACCGTGCCCAGGTTGCGGAAGTCAGGCAACAGTCGGTGCTGAATGTTTTGATTTATACTGCGCGTCGGTTTCATCGCATAACTATTTATTTTGGTCCCCACCCTCATCCCGACCTTCTTCCGGCGGGAGAAGGAGCAAACGCCACGCATGCGCGTGGATTGATTGGCATAAGCGGGCACTCATTCTGGACAAGACATGGCAACGATGCAAGACAATCAAACCTGGTCGGGACGCTTCAACGAACCCGTGGCGGAACTGGTGAAGCGTTATACCGCCTCCGTGGATTTCGACCGGCGCCTGGCGCTGGTTGACATTCAGGGTTCGCTGGCCCACGCGCAGATGCTGGCGGAGTGCAACATCATCAGCGCGCAGGACCTGCAAGACATCCGGCGCGGTCTGGCGCAGATCGAAAACGAAGTCATCAGCGGCGATTTCGAATGGTCGCTCGATCTGGAAGACGTCCACTTGAATATCGAAAAACGCCTGACCACGCTGGTCGGCGACGCGGGCAAACGTCTGCACACCGGCCGTTCGCGCAACGACCAGGTGGCGACCGATATCCGCCTCTATCTGCGTGCCGAGATCGACACCCTCGGCGTCCTGCTCAAACACCTGCAAACCGCGCTGCTTGATCTGGCGCAACACCATACGCATACCATTCTGCCCGGCTTCACCCATCTGCAAGTCGCGCAACCGGTCAGCTTCGCCCATCACTTGATGGCGTATTTCGAAATGTGCCAGCGCGATGTGGAACGCTTCACCGATTGCCGCCGCCGCGTCAACCGCCTGCCGCTGGGCGCGGCCGCGCTGGCCGGCACCAGTTATCCGATCAAGCGCGAGCGGGTGGCCGAGCTGCTCGGCTTTGAAGCGGTATGCCAGAACTCGCTGGATGCGGTGTCCGACCGCGACTTCGCCATCGAATTCACTGCCGCTGCCGCGCTGGTGATGACGCATCTGTCGCGCCTGTCGGAAGAACTGATCCTGTGGATGAGCCCGCGCTTCGGCTTCATCGACATCGCCGACCGCTTCTGCACCGGCTCTTCGATCATGCCGCAGAAGAAGAATCCGGACGTGCCGGAGCTGGTTCGCGGCAAGACCGGGCGCGTCAACGGCCACTTGGTCGCGCTGTTGACCCTGATGAAAGGCCAGCCGCTGGCCTACAACAAGGACAACCAGGAAGACAAGGAGCCGCTGTTCGACACGGTGGACACGCTGACCCAGACCCTGCGCATCTACGCCGACATGATCGGTGGCATCACGGTCAAGCCGGAGGCGATGCGCGCCGCCGCGCTACAGGGCTACGCCACCGCCACCGATCTGGCCGATTATCTGGTGAAGAAGGGGCTGCCGTTCCGCGATGCGCACGAAGCGGTCGCGCTGGCGGTCCGTTTCGCCGAGCAAAAAGGTTGCGACCTGGCCGAATTGAAACTGGAAGAATTGCAGCAGTTCTCATCGCTCATCGCCGACGACATCTACGCCGTACTGACGCTGGAAGGCTCACTCGCCGCGCGCAACCATACCGGCGGCACCGCGCCGCAGCAGGTCGAAGCCGCCATCGCCCGGGCTCGCAAGCTGCTCGCGTGATTTAACTATTTCTCAAAGCATAAACACAAGGGGCGCAATAAATTGCGCCCCTTGTGTTTGCAACCCATCCTGCGCATGACGAACTCACCCTACCCGTTTCCCCCTCCCCAACCCCCCCCCAGAGGGGGAGGGGCAAACAAATCTCTGCGCGAGTTTCATACGTTAAGAAAGGTCTGATTAAGTCCGTCACACCGGCGAAGGCCGGTGTCCAGTCCATTGAAGCGGGGTAAGCAGGCAATCCGCGAAGCGGATGCTCGCAAAACACTGGATTCCGGCCTTCGCCGGAATGACGAATGAGGACTTGATCAGCGATTCCTTAATGCTTTTCCTGATGCCCGCCGAACTCGAAGCGCAATGCCGACAACAGCTTGTTGCCGTAATCCGCTTCGCCGCGCGAATTGAAACGGTCGAACAGGGCGGCGGTGAGCACCGGTGCGGGGGTGCCGGATTCGATGGCGGCGATGCTGGTCCAGCGGCCTTCGCCGGAATCCGACACTTTGCCGCCGAATTTTTCCAGTGCGGGATCGCCTTGCAGCGCGTGCGCCGTCAGGTCGAGCAACCAGGAACTCACCACGCTGCCGCGCCGCCACAGTTCCGCCACGCTGGCCACATCGATGTCGTAACGGAAGGTTTCCGGTTCGCGCAGCGGTGTGGTTTCCGCATTCACTTCGCGCGCCGCGCCGCCCACATTGGCGTGGCGCAGCAGATTGAAGCCCTCGGCGTAGGCGGCCATCATGCCGTACTCGATGCCGTTATGGACCATCTTGACGAAGTGGCCCGCGCCTTCCGGTCCGCAATGCAAATAGCCTTCCTCGGCGGTGCTCGGTGTGCCGCTGGCGCCTTCGGTGCGCGGGGCGGTTGCCACGCCCGGCGCGAGCGAGGCGAAGATCGGTTGCAGGTGCGCATAGGTTTGCGGCTGCGCGCCGATCATCAGGCAATAGCCGCGCTCCAGCCCCCAGGTGCCGCCGCTCACGCCGACATCCGCATAATGAATCGATTTCGTTGCCAGCCGTTTGGCGCGCGCGATGTCGTCCTTGTAATACGAGTTGCCGCCGTCGATGATGATGTCGCCCGGCGCCAGCAGCGGGGTCAGTTCGGCGATGCTGGCATCGACCACGGCTGCCGGCAGCATCAGCCAGACCACGCGCGGGGTGCTCAATTTGCTGACGAAATCCGCCGTGCTTTGCGCACCGGTCATGCCTTCCTTGGCCAGCGTGTTCACCGCTTCCGCGCTGCGGTCATACACCACGCACGGGTGTCCCGATTTTTGCAGGCGGCGCACCATGTTCGCGCCCATTCGTCCTAATCCGATCATTCCGATTTGCATTTTCTTCTCCTTGGTTAAATTTGTTTGACGGGGACTGCATCCTGGTCCAGATGCCATTCGGCGGCGGTGATTTGTGCGGCGGGCAGCGGTGCGCCCTGCGCGATGCGCGCCAGCGCCTCGCGCTTGCCCGCGCCCGCGACCAGAAATAATTTGTGCCCCGCCGCATTGAGCGTCGCCAGACTCAAGCTGACGCGCTCGGGCGGCGGCTTGGGTGCGTCGAACACCGGCACGGCGGCAGCGACCGATTGCAGCGCCGGGTTGTCGGGAAACAGGCTGGCGGTATGGCCGTCTTCACCCATACCCAGCAACACGATGTCCAACGGTAGAGCTTCCTTCAATCGCGCCGCATAGTCCGCGGCGGCGCGCACCGCGCCCAACTCGGCGGCGACCGCATGCACGTTGGCGGCGGGAATTTCGACCCGCTGCAACAGGGACCGGCGCGCCATCGCGTCATTGCGCTCGGCATCGCCGACCGGCAGACAGCGCTCATCGCCAAAATAAATCTGCACGCGCGACCAATCGACCGGCAGGCTGCTCAATTGTTCATAACAACTGTGCGGGGTGCTGCCGCCGGCCAGCGCGATGCGGCACACGCCGCGCGCGGCGATGGCTTGTTCGATCAGGGCGGCGATGCGGCGGGCGACCGCTGCGGCGAGTTCCGCCGTATCGCGGTGCACGGTGAGTTGCGCGGCACGGGGCAGGATCATCATGCTTCCTTCCGCGCCGCAAACAGCGCGGGGCCGTACAGCGCGGCGCGGTCGTTCAGGATGACCTTGACCGGCATCGCCGCCAGCAGCGCTTGCATCCGTCCCTTGTCGAGGAAAGCGCGCAGGAAAGTGCCGTCCTGCAGCAGCGGCAAAATTTTCGGCGCGATGCCGCCGCCGATGAACAGCCCGCCGCTGCTCATGAGCTTGAGCGCCAGATTGCCCGCTTCCGCGCCGTACAGATCGGCGAACAGGCGCAGCGTTTCGACGCACACTTCGTCCTTGCCCGCCAGCGCAGCGGCGGAAACCGCAGCCGCCTTGTCGCCCGCCGCGATCTCCTCCGCCAGCCATTGCGGTGTGCCTGCCCCGAGATGAACCAGCATGAAATCGTACAGGTCGCGCAGCCCCATGCCGGACAGCACGCGCTCCCAGCTCACGTGCTCATGTTGCTGTTGCATGTAGTGCAGCAGAGCAAGTTCGCGCACATCACGCGGACTGAAGGTGGCGTGGCCGCCCTCGGTGGCAAACGGGTGATGCGCCGCACCGTCCCAATACAGTCCCGCCTCGCCCAGGCCCGTGCCCGCCGCGATGACCGCCTGATTGCCCCCGGCATCCGGCGCGCCCGCCTGTAGCGTCAGCAGATCGTCCGCCCCCAGCGCGGGCAGGCCCCAGGCCGTCGCTTCGAGATCGTTGAGCAGATAGCAGCGGCTGAATTTGAACTGCCGGCGCAAAACGGCGGCGTCGATGCGCCAGGGCAGATTGGTGGTCTGCGCCACCTCGCCCCGCACCGGCCCGGCGATGCCGAATGCGGCGGCGGTGATAGCGGTTTGATCGTGCAGGAATTCCTGCAGCAGGTCTTCCAGCGCGGGATAGCGCCGGCTGGCAAAACTCTGCTCGCGCCGAATACGCACACTGTTCCCGCTCACCTCGGCCAGCGCCAGCCGGGTCTTGGTGCCGCCGATGTCGCCCGTCAGAAAAGCCGCCATCTCAATACGCTTCCAGCTTGCCGCCATCCGGACTCAGGGAATGGCGCCAGAACTGGTCTTCGCGGTCGAACAGGCGATAGGTGCCGCGCGGCCCCCAACTGCCGGCCGGATAGGTGTTGATGAAGTCGCGCTCCATCGCCCACACCTTGAGCACCGGATCGACCACGCGCCACGCCGCTTCCACTTCGTCGATGCGCAGGAACAGCGAGTGGTCACCGAGGATGACATCGAGGATCAGCCCCTCGTAGGCGTCGTAGTCTTCCTCGCCGTCCTTGCGATAGGTTGCGTCCAGACTGATGGTGCGGGTCTGCACATCCAGCCCCGGCACTTTCACCTGCAATTCCATCTTGAGGCAATCGTCCGGCTGGATGCCGAGCATGATCCAGTTCGGTTGCGGCGCCCCTTTGCGGGTTTTGCGCAGCAAGTCCTGCGGCGGCGCCTTGAAACGGATGCAGATGGCGGAGCTGCCTTCCGCCATGCGCTTGCCGGTGCGCAGGTAAAACGGCACGCCGGCCCAGCGCCAGTTATCGACGAATAGTTTCATTGCGGCGTAGGTTTCGGTGGTGCTGCCCGGCGCGACATTTTTCTCCTCCAGATAGCCGGGCACGGTCTGGCCGTCGATCACGCCGCTGGCGTACTGGCCGCGAAAGGCGTGGGCGTGTACCGCGTTCTGGGTGATGGGACGGATGGCTTTCAGCACTTTCACTTTTTCGTCGCGCAAATGCTCGGCCGCCATGCTCACCGGCGGCTCCATCGCCACCAGCGCCATCAGTTGCAGCAGGTGGCTCTGCACCATGTCGCGCAGCGCGCCCGCACCCTCGTAGTAATCGGCGCGATTTTCCACGCCCAATGTTTCCGAATGGGTGATCTGCACGTGGTCGATGTAGTGGTTTTTCCACAGCGGTTCGAGCAGCAGGTTGGCGAAGCGGAACACCATGATGTTCTGCACCGTGCCTTTGCCCAGATAGTGGTCGATGCGATAGATCTGCGGCTCGTTGAGATGGCGGTACAGACTGGCCTGCAGGGTCTGCGCGCTCAACAAGTCGTAGCCGAACGGTTTCTCGATCACCACGCGGCGCCAGCCGTTGTTTTCTTTCAGCAAGCCGACGTTGCCCAGCTTATCCACGATGCCCGGATAATCGACCGGGCGCACCGCCATGTAGAACACCAAGTTGGGCGGGAACGAAGGATCATCGTCGAGCAGGGCTTGCAGCCGCGTGTAGGCCGCGTCGTCGCCGGGCGGCACGGCGAAATAATGCAGGCGCGCGCAAAAACGCTTTAACGCAGCCTCGTCGATGTCCTTGCCGTGCTTCTCGCGCAGAATCTCGCCAACCGCGTTCAGCCAGGCATCGCGCTCGTATTCGACAATGTCGCAACCCAGAATCACCAGATGCGGCGGCAGGCGTTGCAGCATCTCCAGATGGAATAGCGCGGGGATCAGTTTCTTGCGGCTCAGGTTGCCGCCTGCCCCGAAGAAGACCAGGGTGCAGGGTTCAATTTTTGTCATGATGCGATTCCTTGTGGGCAGTAGTGCTGAAAATTTCAGTATCGGGATGGAAGGCCTGCCAGGCAAACCAGTATGCAGCGATGGTCGCTATTGTCTCACCTCTTGCGTCTTCCACCCAAGCGTTGCGATGGGCGGCATCGTAATGCACGGTGAAGGTTGCGCCGCCCAGCGTGTCGCGCACCGTCCCGTCGGTCAGCGCCAGTTCATCGAACGGGTACGCCCTGAAGAAGCCGTTCATTTCAACCCCGACCACCCACGCCTTGGGGTGCAGGCGCTCATCCTGTTGCGCCACGGAGAACCAGACGCTGCGGCTGTTTGCGTAGCCCTGATAGGGATTGCGCGTGTAATCGCGATCATATCCGGTGCGGGTGGACAGCACTTCGCTGTGCGGGAAACGCGTGCGCCAGTCCTGCCAGGTGGTGTGCATCAGCGGGATCCTGGGCAGTGTTTGGCCGGCCATTTTGCCGCTCACCGCGCGGCCCAGGATTTGCGACCACAGCGATTTGGTTTCGCGGTCATACAACAGCACGTCGCTGTTATATAGCAGGCCGGACACACCGAAATGCGTGTCGAGCCAGTTGATCCGCGCCGCAAACGCGACTCCGGTGCCGCACAGCGGACAGTAGGTGATCACGACCGCTTCGCCGCCGATGACATCGTTGACGATTTCGTGCCAGTTCAGGATCGCCACCGGATAGGCGCGCGCCACGCCGTTGCGCTGAATACCTAGCAGCCTGTCGGACTGACATTCTGAATTGATGTAAAAACTCACTAGTGTCCGGTTAAATTGAGACGTACCGACGGCAACGCCAACATTGATAAGGGTTCCAAGCGATTCATGGGTGTCCACGATTTGAATTTTAGGTTAAGAATTTGCGATCATTCCGGGTTTAGAG
>Ga0210051_1004917_pt1 | contig 12925 bp, 11 predicted proteins | sample CryGey092014_all_FD_185464 | JGI IMG/M metagenome (GOLD analysis project Ga0210051, IMG submission 185464) | Groundwater microbial communities from aquifer - Crystal Geyser CG23_combo_of_CG06-09_8/20/14_all (SPAdes) (version 2) | ecosystem: Environmental > Aquatic > Deep subsurface > Groundwater...
AACAAAATATCACAAACCGCCTTGTATTCATCATACTGTTGCGGAGGAATTTTCTTGAATAAATCAACTTTGAACGCTGCTATCAACTCACGATTCCGGCCCTCAACATCACGCGCAGCATAATACCGCTTGTTAAGATCATCAGAACGGGGAATCGTACCGCCTTCAACACTGTACCGTTCAACAGCGCAAGAAGGAACTGATTTCCGTTCAGGAAGAACAATACTAACCGGAAGATTACTGCCGTCGGGAACGACAAGAGAACGGCATTCCTCCTCAAGCACAGGATTACCAGACGGAGGAATCTTATGAACTCCAAGCTGACTCTTAATACCAGCACGAGTTTCAGTTTTCTTTAACCCACTTATTCTTTTCTCACGACAATGTGGGCACTCCAGATACCTAAACTTACTGAAAATTCCTCCGCAAACACCACATGTATTTGTAATGCGCTCTTGCAGTGTCGGACCCCCCAAAATATCAAACGCAATTTTCTTCCCCTCAAACGAACAATGATACAAATTCCCACGACCACACGGCGCACAAAAAAGAAAATTCCGAGATAAACCTTCCCCAATCAAACGATTCGCCAACTTCAAACCAACCCCCAAAAAACCCTGAGCCTGCCTCACATCGAAACCTCGACAATTATTATCAAAATCATTAACAATCAACAACGCCAACTCTTTTGACATCCCGGAACCAACAACAAAATTCTTTTTCTTCTTTTCCATAGATTCACGCTCTAATTCCTCATCAGACACAATTTTGATACTAATTAAGTCCCCCTCAGACTTACCTAAACGCTCAAGCTCACTTGCAGGAATCCGCACCCCGCAACTATTTCCAATCTTAATAATCTTCGCTTCCATCATTTTCACTCTTTTTTTTTAGATTTTTTTATAATAAAATATTTGATATTGATTATCCAATCCACCTCCATATACCGTTCTTTGGTTCAAAAAGTATTCCCTGAATTTTCAATAAATTCAAAATTGTTTTAACCACGCTTTCAGTGATTTTCATTTCAGTTGCCTCCGCAATAATTTCTTTCAATTCAGCGCACTTCGTTTTATCTTTTTCCCGGATGCAAATATCACGAACAATTAATTCAACACAACTCATTTTGTCCTTTTCAGTCACCGGGATTTTATGTAGTATTCTATCAAATTCAGCGTATTCATGTTCTGAAAAATTTGCTGATAAAGTCACTGTTTTTTTAAAGTCCAATGTAATTACATCTCCAGGAATAATTCTACAACTTTCTAAAAATTTCTGTGGAATCTCCACACCAAACCCATTTCCAACCGAAACAATTTTTGTCGCAACTTTCATTTTTTCAAAGAATTATGTAATTTATTAGAAGTAATCCTTAATAAAGTAATTACAATTAAATAAACAAAATACCTAATAAACCAATATACGAAGCAAAGATTAACGAAAAATAAAAATAAAACAAAAACTCTAAAGGGAGGGAAGCCAGTCTCCCTTATATAATATAAAATATAAAATATTTTATTATTATTATTATTATTATTATTACTACCCTCTCTGTTAACATCTCCCCCCCCAAGAAAATCTCTGATGGTTTCTTCGGGGAAATAAACGAGAATTTCACGGAAATTTCAGGTGGAATTTGAAAATTTTGTGCTGCCTGTTTGAAATCTAATTTATTTAGAATCAAAAATAATATCATTAAACGATTAAATTTTAACAGCAAAATGAGATTCTCAGCGTCCAACATAACTGCGGCATTAGGAAAATTAAACCCATTCAAACACAAAATTTCCCAAACGTCATCGGAAGGCTCAAGGGATGAACAATACGACCCAAATAAGATTCCGAATAAATCAGACCTTGAATTAATGTATAAATCCTGCCCGGAAGTCTTTAGTTTCATCAACTTTCACGCAGCGATGGCAAGCAATTTTGAAATAGTGACAGACTCCGAAAAAGAAGCGTCAATACTAAAAAAATTTCATCGGTCGCTGTCGAAAACATCTTCCCCGGGTGCATTCAACGAACTCATAAAAAAGACGTCAGTGGCAGCTGATGTTTTTGGAATAGGACCAATCGAATTACATTCAAAAAAAGATGATGAAGGAAATGAGGAATTCACGATTTCAATAATCCATCCGAATTCAATGGAACCAAAAAAAGACGGGATGGGAAAAATTGACATAAACCCGGAAACCGGAATGCCGTTAATATGGATTCAAACAATCAACGATGGTATGGAAAAAATAGAAATTGAAGAAAAATCATTAGCATTCCTGAAATACAACAATTTCGCAGATGAAATTTACGGGACGCCGACAACGCAAGTCGCATACTCAGCAGGACTCGGAAAGCAAAACACGGAATTAGGATTCGCGCGCGCAGTAAACAGAGCCGGTTATCCGACAACATGCTTTAGCGTAGGAGATGCAAAACATGAACCAAGCGAGCCTCTAATGACGGATTTAAGGCAGAGAGTTTTAAATGATTTCGGATCCGTCCGGGAATTCGTCCACGAATACTGGATTAACCCAAAAATAATAGAAAGTTACACACTGCCGCAGTCAAAAAATTACGTCGAACCATTCATCAAATCCATAGCAACAGCTGCAATGCTTCCAACCGCATTCATCGGAGGGAGTATGGCAGACCTAAAATACAATAGCGCGCCGATGCTGATGGAAATTGTTTCGGAAGCGTCTATTAATCCAAGGAGGAAAGTTATCGCAACATTCATTCTCGACAAAATTCTATACCCCCTTTTCACAGCAAACGGGATTGATAACCCGCATGCAAGAGTTGTATTTCACCCTCCTTTCCCAAGAAACAAACAGACTATGGCGGAGGTAGTCAGTAAACTGGCAACTACGCAAGCCGGAGGAAAGGATGTTTTCACGGCAAACGAATTAAGGGAGTTAATGGGATTCAAACCATTAGATGACGTTACAAAAGTGAAATCGAAAGATGACACGGATTTAGAGTTAATAACAGGTTAAAAACTTTTCACGGCCGTATCAGCCGGGGGGAATACTTTGGCTAGCATATTGTTAACCAAAAATAGCTTATATTACAACGAAAATGGTTCAGGATATTAAACACTACAATCCCGGAAGTCCAAACAATAAACAATTATCGGATGACTGGAGAATTATATGCAGCTGGTATGCTATGGCATCAGACTTGGAAAAGAAGTTTAAATTCCCAATGAATGAAATTATTGACGTAGCAAAAAAAATTTACCTTGAAATTCTCAGGAGAGTTGATGCGGGAGAAATGGTTCACGAATTCAAGCCGGATGAGATGACGGATTCCAGCAGACAACTATTTGAATTCCTAAAATCAGAAACGGGACGGCAAGTGAAAGAGAAAACTAATGAAAGAGAAGTAATCCATAATTTCATAAAAATCGGGAAAGGTGATGTATCGGAAAGAGGCAGTGTAATTGAGTTACGGGATTTAATCGAGCCATTGCAAGGGAAGGAATTTATGGTTATGGAAGACGCAGTCACCCTGGTAGGTTCCCTAGCAAACTATAATAAAACCGACGGAGATGTTGATTTACTATTGAAGAATCCGAATGATTTAGCAAGCGTAGTCAGATTCAGGATAGAGCGTTTTCCGCAGTTAGCGGAAATAAAGAAGCGCATTCAGTTCATCACAGACGACTCACGAGGACCATTCACGAACCACGTTCACATGGCGGATTTAATTATCAGATTTAAAAACGTAATGCAAACGCACCAAATGTCAGATGACGCAAGCACGCCGGATGAAGCAAACGAGGAAAACGGGATTGAGGAAAACATTCTGGAAGACTTTAGAAGGGAGTGCATAACGTCATCAGCGAAAGATGAGATTATCCCAGGCAGAGCATTTTACCAGCAGAAGCCAATTCACGGAAGACAAATAGGGGAAGCGTATAACATTGACTCAACCATTGAAATACTCAACAATCAATGGAAAGACTGGAAAACAAAAGGAGTTTACGTCTCAAGAAAATATGACGGAACAACAAATCAAATTCACATAAGAGAGGATCATGGAACTATAAAAATCCAATCGGAAGACGGAAGCGATATAACAAAAAACCTGCCGACAATAGCAGCGGAGTTTATAAATAAAAAACTTGAAGATACGGTAATCATAGGTGAAATAGAATTATGGAAGGACGGGAAACATCAGGCGAGAGCGATTTCATCAGCAGTATGCAGTCACTACAATAAGGAATTGGAGCCGTTTATGCGAATAACAATCTACGACATGTTCTATTACGGTAAATTAGAGGACATCCACAATAAACCGTATTCCTTCAGGAGAGAGGAGTACCTGAAAATAGAGGAAACGCCGCACATAAAAGTATCGAAAGAGGAAACGCTATGCAAGAACGAAAGCGGACTTAGAGAGCTCATTAAGTATTACTCCGGGAAAGCAGGCTCGGAGGGAGCTATGATAAAAAATGCAACATCACCATACAAACTAAAAATTCATCCAACAGACCCCGGAATGATAAAATTCAAGAGAGAAAGACAAGTAACCGCAAGAGTCGTAGGAGTCGAACCGGTAGAGGGAGCGAACGCATGGGTTTACGTAATAGGAGTTGATGAGAAAGAAACAATCATTTCAAAAACATACGTCTCAAGCATAAAAGCAAACGTGAAAGACCTAATCGAAGTAAGCTTCGTTGACATCTCAAAATATATTGACCCGAGCACGAAAAAAACGTACTACAATCTCTGGGCACCGCATGTAACAAAACTAATATTAAAAGCAGACGGGAAGACGACAACACCACTGAAAGAGCTTGATAAAATGGTGATGGAAACAACAGGCAGAGTCGAGGAAAAAAAGATGCCTAAAAAATTCTTTGACTACACGCCGGAGGGAACAAAACCAAAACCAGCGAAAAATGAAAAATATGCAGCACAAGAAACAAGCATAGGAGAAGAAAACAAAAACACAGAGGAAGTAACGAAATGGAAAAAATACGTTCAGGGTAAATCATGGCCAGAGGAAGGTGAAGAAAACTACGGATTCGCAGTAACATGGGCTGGAGGCAGAGCACTAGCAACATACAAATATAAAGATGACGCAATAGCATTCATATCACAGGGAGACCGGGAAGTCGTAGCAGTAAGCTACGGTGAGAGAAAAGAAGGCGCTAAGATTAGAAAGAAATTCCTTCCGGACCCATGCAACAAAATAAAAAACGCCGCTACTCTAAAATATGTAATACAAACCCATATCAGAGGAGGCACAGCCCACTTTGACTTCAGATACGAAAACGACGCTGGCAGTTTAGATGGATTCACCTTTTTAGTTCAGAAAAAAAAAGAATTCCAGGATAAACTTAAATGGACTCTAAAGAAAAATGAGCTTTTATGGGATTCTAAAAGTTACTTCAAATTTAACGGAGATGAGGTAACTGAAAAACCATCAAAGGCACTGGAGCAAGAAGTATTCAACTTCCATAAAAAATTAATTGAAGACGAAAGCCTCTGGAAAATCAACATTAACACAGGCGATGAACTGGAAAGAGAGGAAAGCAAACGCCAAATACTATGCGTCAAAAAATCAAAGGAACCGCACAGCTGGTTAAACGTTGAGGGAATTACACTGCCAAGGGAAATTATGGAAGACCCGGGAGGTACAAGATTCTACCCAGGCATTTTCATAACACTCGATAAAGGAACATTAGAAAAGGGAGCGAGCAAACCCTACTACGAAGAATTATTCCTGCAGGGAAAGAAATGGAAAGGCAGAGTCATATTCCGTGAACACCACTTAGACGAGGAAGAAGCGAACTTCCAATGGCTATACGAAAAAACAAAAGATGATACGCCGTATGTAATAGACAAGAGAGCGATAAAATTAGGATGGCTGCCGAAAGGTTACTCAGCGCTGCCATCGAAAATGGAATACCTTGTACCGCCAACCCTAAACTATTGGAAGCCGGGGTTAACAGCAGCGGAGAGATTACAACGCAGAAAAGAACTTGCGAAATTCTTTGAGGAGAAAAATAAAAAGTCCGCCAACGTCAAACCAAACTCTCTAATCGAACCAAAAGGAATCAAAGATAAATTCATTTACACGAGGCGCATATGGCACGGACAGAAAGTTGTACGCGACCTCCCACAGTTAACCTACTACATGAAATTAGGCGCAGGAAAAGCAAAAAAATTCTTTAGAATAGAAGACGATATCATAAAACAAACTTCAAGCGCAACCGAACTGGAATTTAATCCAGAGTTTATAATCCCCGGAGAAAAACAACCGAACACACCAGCAAACCCGAACAAAGAAATACCAGCGTTCATCGAACTATTGGATTCCGGAAACTTTGACGTCCTCTCCGAATCGAACATCTTAATCACAGTTAAATTCGAGGGAAGTTACCTCAAAGAAACTTTCACATTCAAGCGCAGTGACCCAACAGCGTCAATCTGGGTTATAGAAAGAAGCAAATCCCTGAAAGTGTAATTAATTTTAATTTAAAATCAATATAAATAATTAACTATAATATTCCAATAAAAAAAAACACATAATAAAAAACAAGAAAAAAAAATGGAACATACACCAACAGACGCAGAATTACTGGAATCCGGAGGAAAAACCTCACCGCACTGGGTGAGAAACGAAAAAGGAGAAATCGTATCAGCGAAATCAGTCGAGGAAGAACTGAAAAAGAAATACCCGCAGGATGTTAAACCCGGAGTAATCAGGGGAGTTGCATTCAAAGCAAGCGCAGCCTTCAAAGCAGGATTTGATACCGCAAGAGCAATGGGAGCATCTGTACATGATGCGCACACTGCGGCAGAGAAAGCGAAAGCCGATGTTTTAAAAGCAAACAAACTCGATAAGCAAATCAAGCAAACAAATCAAGCAATATAAAAAAAACACATAATAAAAAACAAGAAAAATGCAAGCGTACACGATTTACACGTTAATCGCATTAACGGCCGGGTCTCTAACATTCGTTATCCCATACCTGCTCAGAGTCCAGCAAGACCCAAACCTCAAGCTGGACATAAACTACCTATACGCCACAATAATAACGATGATAGGATCTGTAATCGTTTTAATTCCGAAAACAGAACCATTCGATGTGATGACTGGAGTATTACTTTTTTTAGCGATCGTCAAATTGAATGAAACCGGAAAAAACATTTACACAGACAAAATCAAAGGGAAATCATCATGGACACCAAAAACCCCCGGAAACAACAAGGGAACAAAAAAACCAGGCAACAGTCAAGTAACGTAAAACACCCGACACACGAACGCAAACACCACATTTATTTAACGCAAAAAACCAATACCAAAAAAAATGTCTCCCAGTCATCCACTAAATACATTCAATGAAAACAACACAAATTGAGCGCTTAATCCGACTTGAAAATGATGTAATGCACCTCCAGGAGGACGTGCATGTAGCGATAAACCAAACCCTCAAGGAATGCAACAAATACTGCAGGGGAACGCATGAAATCTTGTACGCAAGAATTAACGCTCTTGAATTAACAAATGCAAGGCTTTTCGGGATTACAACGGGAGTTGCTTGTATTGCAGCAGTTCTGTCAACGATTTTTGGGCTTATCCTTCAAATCATTTTGAAAACACTTTAAGAAACGGGGGGGAGGAACATGGGGGAATAATGGACGACGAAGAAAACGGACAGCGACTATACCAGCTATTCCACTCTAGAACGGCTGACACGGCTGACTTCCCGGAGACGCCAGGGGAAAAACATCAGAATACTTTTTTTTTACGGAAAAATGGCTTATACAACAGAAACGAAAGTCAGGGAGCGAGCGAAAGTAATTGCTTCAACGCCACCCTCAGCGAACATTATAAATTATATAGCACACGCTGAAGCAATCCTAAAAGCGAAAGCAAGGTTTGCTCTAACAGACCAACAAGCATCGGGAACGATTCTTGAGGCACTTGCAACGGACATCGCTGCTTATTACGCAGTAACTTATGATGTTACGGCATACACAAGCAACGCGCAAGCGTCGTTAACTCAAAACCTATTATTCAATGCGATTGAAATGAACATGACGATCCTATCAGATGAAAGAACACTAAAATACTTAGGCAAAACCTAAATCCTTAAAACTAAAAAATCAATACCGAAAGATGACAATAAAAGGGATTACGGGGCTTAAAAGATTCTTCCCACTGGAAATAGACACAACTTCCCAATCACAACCAGCAGACCCCCTCTCACCTTATTACTCGAAATTAACGCATACGGTAACAACAATTATAGTAGCTCAAGACGGCAGCGAAGATTATGAAAGTATCCAAGATGGAATCAACGCACTTCCGCCGGAGGGTGGAATTGTTTTCGTTAAAGCTGGAACGTATAACTTATCTTCTAAAATATCAATCTCCAAGAATTCAGTTCATATTGAAGGAATCGGAATTAACACAGTAATCCAACCGGCAGCGATTTTAGACAGCTGCTTCTACGTAGCAACGGGAGTTCTTAACTTTAAAATTTCAGCAGTGAAATTCAAATCACCGTACTTAATGAATAATGCAATAATAGAACTCGCAAGCGGCACATCTTACACAAGATTACAGAACGTAACTTTTGAGAGCTGGCAGGGGTGTGCGATAAAAGCAACATCAGCGATAAATATGATAATTAGTGAATGCATATTTATCACACCGTTAAATGACACGACAGCAGCTATAAATATTTTATCGTCTTCAACACATTGTATAGTAACAAACAACATATTCAGTATGGGAGTATATTCGTATGGAATTATTGTTCAGGGAAATTCAAGTTACATAACGATAACATCAAATTCATTTAAAACCGGGTACATAGCAATATCCCTCTATGGAAATACGGCAGTCAATTATTGTGTTATAACCGGAAATGTTATGGAACAAATTGGTTACGGGATTACGCTTGATGGAGTAACTCATACAACAGTAACCGGAAACTCGATTGGAATAACAACGCCAAGGATAATTGTCGGCATTTACGTAAAACTTTCAAATTATTGCACTATAACCGGAAACTCTTTATATCGAACATACTGGGGGATTTACCTTTATCCCGGAAAAGGCGGTACGGGAAATACAATAGTAGGAAATACAATAGAAAACATAATTTGGGGGTACATCATGGATGGAGGCATGGGAACTGAAATAGGACATAACCCAATAGGCTAAATCAAACAAACTAATTTACTAATTATGGCAACAAATCACACTGGATGGAAACTATTATCCCACGCAGACATTGCAGGATTCAGTATCACTGACAGCGTAGGCGGCGGATGTCTCGACGGAGTTGATTTATCCGCATCCGCAACGGGAGGATCATTGGATCATACGAAACTTCTTAACATAGGAACGTTAACGCATGCGACAATCGATTCGTACCTTAATCAGGCAGTAAAAACAACAAGCACGCCAACGTTCACAGCATTAACACTCGGCAATCCAACCACAGGTTCAATAGAATTTTATGATGGGCGGTTTTATATCACAGGAACAGCTACTCAAAGAGCCATAGATAGAACAGGAGAGTCGAAGACAACCACAACAACAGTAGCCAACACAACTACCGAAACGATTTTACACACGGAAAGTTTACTAGCGAACACAATGAAACCGGGTAGGATTTATAAACTCCACTGCGACGGAGTATGCAATAACGCTACCGCAGCCGACGATTTGACTTTTAATTTATATTTCGGCGGAACGCTCGCAGCCACTTACAACCCAGCAATGGGGGCATTACCAGCAAACACCCCATGGCGTACGGACATTAATATAACCATAAGAACAATAGGAGAAAGCGGAACCTGCGCAACGCACAGTTGCATTGAAATAAACGGATTTTCTTCCATCTTTGCTTCATTACCGACAATAAACACGACTGAGGCTGAAACAATAGAACTAAAAGTTCAATGGGGCGCTGCAAAGCCGGCGAATACAATCAGTATCTACCAAGGTTACCTAGAGTTGAAGAACTAACAAAATAGTTCATTACGAAGACATGATAACGATGACGAGCGCATGAACACTCCTAATATTAATAAAGAATTCAGGAAAACGTAGGAGAGAAAAATCCGGGTACGTTTATGACAGCTATTCCACTCTAGAACGGCTGACACGGCTGACTTCCCGGAGACGGGTTATGCTGTCATCTTCTTTTTTTTTATTCAATTAAGGGATTGTAATATATTTTTATGACATCTTGCTGACGCCAACATGACATTAGGACGCAGCTGGTTAGTAATAATAATAATAATAATAATAATAATAATAATCTACTCCAAAAGTTTCCAAGTTCATTAAATTATTGAACTTAAATCAATAAATTCTCTCCTCAAAGATACCAAAAATAGAACGTTTTAGCATTTCGTTCTATAAAAATCCTTCCACAAACATACATGATAACTCAACTTTGATAAACTATACTTGAGAAAGATAGAGCATAGTGCGTGAAATTAAAAATCGTTTTGGATTTTTTCATAAATCGAGTAACGAGAGGTAGTTTTCTATTTTCAAAGTTGAGATAGTAATAATAATAATAATAATAATAATAATAATTTATTCCGGACCTAATCCCCCAAACACCAATCCAAACACCAATTTTAATTGCAGCAGAAATTTAAAGTTTAATTTAATACGGAAATTTATTTTCATTTTAGCGGAATCCACGTAGTTTATTGTTGAAACACGAAAATCTTTTTCCGGAAAGTTAACCTGGTAGTTGGTTTATTGTTGAATGTTTATTGTCGAATGTTTTTTTTTTAATAATTATTTACGAATTTCTATTTTAATTTTGTCGAAGTCGAGCAACGGCAGGCGGCAGGATAGAAATGCTATTCCACTCTAGAACGGCTGATACGGCTGGTTTCCCGGAGACGCCGGGGGAAAACATAAACGACGGCAGGACGCACGCATTTCAACAATCAAGTCGAAGACAATACCCTGGAATTACCATTGTCTTCGACATTATCAACTTTCAGCGAACGTCCTTTATGGTGTTTTTTTATTGAAAAAGTTTTTTAAGTGTACGCAGACGGCAAATGGAGGGCGGAGTCTTAAAATTTATAATTTTATTAGCAGGAAAATCAGCTGCCTCCCCCCCCGCTTTGGTTTTTCTATATTTTCTTGCACCCCGCTGGAAAAAAAATACGTGAAAACAAAAAATCTCAGCGGAGCTGAGATGTTACACGGTTTTTTGTTTTCATTTAGCCTGCACTACGGTGCAGAATAATTTTTAATTCCTGTGATTTACGTAACCCCCGATTTTCCGGTTTTTCGAGGGAGGAGTTAAATTTCTAAAAGCAAACAAACCCCCGATAAAGTATCGAACTATTAAAAGCGAAATAAACCGATATGCTGGGAGGTATTATTTTTTTCGGTGAAATCGGCTGTTTTCGGCTAATTTGCATAATTAACAAGTGTTAATAAGCAAAAAAGACCAGTTAACGACGTTAATTAACGAGTTTATGACCTCTCCGCAACTCGATAATGTTGACTTTTAAGCTTTGTAATCTAATATGTAATATAGAACCAGAGAACAATAGAAATCAAATCAAAGGCAAAAAATGAAACCAAAAACAATAACAAAATATGTGAAAATAGTGAAAGATAAACCATACGGACACGTGATCCGTAGAATTTATATTTCAAAAGCAAATTTGAAAGTTTTGTCAGAAAATTCTGACGAAGGGAATCTCCCCGCAGAACTAAAAGTCAAAATAACTATCCAGACAATCAAAAATAATAAATATAGGATCATCAAACAATCTGTGTGATGAAATAAAAACGGAGGGAAAAAACATGACAGCAACATTAAATGACCTCAAAAAAGAGGCAAGGGAATTATACAAACGTCTCGAACGGCAGGCGCTGAATACCATAAACAAGCCGGATGATATAGCCCGGTATAACCACCTGATCGCTAAAATTAACGGAGGCGATGAACTGGAAAGAGAGGAAAGCTATGATACGAAGGTAGATAAAGTAGAGCAGAAGACGTTGACCTCGAAAGCCGAAAGGGAAATTGGGGAAGCATCAAAATATAGGAGAGAGGAAATTAAGAGAATAATAGCACTTCCGAGCGAGGTTTTATACAGAGTTGAAAAAGTCGAGGGGGGGTGCTGGGCGACAGGAAACCCAGACATGCCAGAGGCACAGGTAAACGACAAATGCCCGATTAGGAACGCATGCAGCGGGGAAGAGAATAACTCAATCTGCCAATGCAACGGCGGACAAGCGTGCGGAAAAGTAAAAGAATTCTGGAGACAAAAGAGAATAAAAATAAAAATAAAACAAAAAATAAAAAAACATACAATGGAAAACAAAATGGAAAACACACGTGAAATGGAAGGAAAAAAAGAACAAATTTCAGCACACAGAAAGTGGGTTGAAGAATATGATTCGGGTATAAGGGCAGACCTTTCCGACGCTGACCTGCGACGGGCAGACCTCGCCGGAGCAGACTTCTCCAGAGCCTCCCTCCCCAGAGCAGACTTAACCGGCGCCGACTTAACCGGCGCCAACTTTTTCGACGCCGACCTTTCCGGCGCCGACTTAACCGGCGCCGACCTAACCGGCGCCGACCTAACCGAAGTTGACCTAACTGGCGCCAACCTCGCCAGCGCAAACCTGGTTGGGGCAGTTTTTTACGGTGCCCATCTTTTCAGGGCTAACCTGTACGGAGCACACCTTTCCGGAGCAGACTTCTCCGGCGCCGACCTGCGGGAAGCAAAATTTCCCGCCGCCCACCTCGCCGGCGTAAACTTCTCCAGGGCAAACCTCGCCGACGCCGTTTTTTACGGCGCCGACCTAACCGGCGCCGACCTCTCCGACTCCGACCTCCCCAGAATTAACCTGTACGACGCCGACCTGCGACGGGCAAACCTCGCCCGCTCCGATTTTTCCGGCG
>Ga0210051_1004918_pt1 | contig 12918 bp, 10 predicted proteins | sample CryGey092014_all_FD_185464 | JGI IMG/M metagenome (GOLD analysis project Ga0210051, IMG submission 185464) | Groundwater microbial communities from aquifer - Crystal Geyser CG23_combo_of_CG06-09_8/20/14_all (SPAdes) (version 2) | ecosystem: Environmental > Aquatic > Deep subsurface > Groundwater...
TGAATAGTCGGATACGAACTTATTTTCTTGAGGAACCCCCCATTTTTGGTGAGGGGGGAGCGAACTTGTTTCGCTCCTGCCAGAAAAATTTGCCCTGCCTTGTGATAACAAGGCAGGGCTTTGTTTGGTTTGAGAATTTTCCGAATTTTCCGAATAAAATAGGTTAATTTTGACGGTTTCTTTGGAGTAAAGAATATCTTTAATAAATCTTTTTGATAAAAGATTTCTTTCAACCCCCCTTCTTTGAGAAAGAAAAGAGAGAAAAGATTTTAGGACAGAAACTATGCTTTCCGGCTCCAATTTGGAGCATACCTTCGTTAGTTCGTATCCAGCCCGGTGGGGTGGACTTGAACTTTTGAACTCAGGGTTCAAACTTTTTAAGCCATGGTTTAGCTTAAAAACTAAATTTTCTAAATAGCTTTTATCCAGAGAGATTCTTTCTAAATTTTCCAAAACATATTCCTCTAATCTATCAGCGTTAATCTGTTTGACGGGGCAGGCCTGCCAGTTTTTGTGATGGGTGGAAGTACAGCGATAGTAGTAATACCTTTTCAGTTTTCCCTCGGGCCACTTGTTGACAAAACAAGGCGTCATTTTGTATCCGCATTTTTCACAATTAACCAAACCACCAAAAAGAAAGTCGCGGTAAACCCTGAATTTCCTTATTCTCTTTTTGTGAGTTTTTTGAGCCAGCTCAAAGAGTTTCTCTGAAATTATAGGTTGATGAATTCCTTGGTAAATCTGGCCGGCGTATTTGAACTTCCCCGTATAAGTGATGTTTTTTAAAATGAACTTGAGAATTGGTTTAGAGAAGTTTTCCTCTTGTTTGTTTTTAATGTTTTTCTCTTTGAGAAAATCATAAAGTTTGCCAAGAGAACCGCTTTCAACATAGGTATCAAAAATCAACCTGATAATTTCAGCTTCTTTCTGGTTAATGATGAGTTTTTTGTTTTTTCTTTGATAACCGAAAGGCGCGTTTCCGCCGTTATACAATCCTTTTTTGGCACGCTCTAACATTTTGTCTTTTGTTCTTTCTGAAGTTAATTCTCTTTCAAATTGAGCAAAGGTAAGCATTATGTTTCTCAATAATCTGCCAGCCGGAGTAGAGGTATCAAATCGTTCGGTAATAGAAATGAAATCAACACCATATTTATCAAACACCTCTATTAGCTGGTAAAAATCTTTTGGAGAACGGGTGAATCTATCAATTTTGTAAGATAAAATAATATCAATTTTCTTTTGTTTTATATCCTTAAGTAATTCTTGTAAGGCAGGGCGGTTAAGATTAGCTCCACTATAGCCGGCGTCAGAATAAACTTTGTATATTTGCCAGTTATCTTGGCTTTTCACAAAAGCTCTGATTTTTTCTTCTTGTGCTTCACAAGATGAAAACTCTTTTTCAGCTTGTATGTCAGTTGAAACCCTTGTATAGATGGCACATTGTTTGAATTTTGTTTTGTTCATATTTTTGCTGATTGATTTTAATTATCAAAAAGCGGCAATCCTGCGGAGACAGCATCTTACGACACTGTAAGCAGAAATTGCCGCTCTTTAATGTCGTAATAAAAAATGCTGTCTCCATTTCCATTATATCAATTTTTTAATGGCGAGCAAATAAAAACCCGAGAAAAACTCTCGGGTAAGGCAGAACGACCAAAAGATAAAAAAAGTGATGTTTTTTGTTTTAACCCTAAAGGCGAAACCGATAAGGTTTTATCTATCAAGGTTTTAAATTTTGTCAGACTTTTACATTAAAACCACTATTTTTAAAAATGTTTATGGTTTTTCTAAAAAAAGTAGTTTCTGGGAATTGTTTTTCAATAAAGTCTAGATTAGCGATTAAAAATATTTTACGTTTTGCCCGGGTTATTGCTACATTAAGAAGTTCTTTATATGTGTCATTTAATATAGAAAAAGAGGTTTTAAGCCCGGGGGCCTCTACAGTGTCGAAAATAATAATATCTGCTTCTCCTCCTTGAAATCGATGGACGGTAGCTATAGAAATATTTTTAGTTTTAATTTTTTGTTCTTTGAATCTCTTACGAATAAGAGCTGCCTGAGGAGTATACGGAGTGATTATACCAATTTTCAAATCAGGCTCTTTTTGATATTGATAAATTAAAACTTTCTTTAATATATCTATAATCTTTTGGACATGAAATCTATTTATTCGACTTCCGCCTAAGACTTTCTCACATTGAGAATATTGAGATGTATCAATTAAGATCAGGGGGTTATCTCCAAACGGTGGAATGTCAAGAGAAGAAAGATTTATTACCTTACCCGCATTTTTAAGTAGGTTTTCATAAAAAATGCTATTGGAAATTTCTGAAATGCAGGGGTGCATCCGATACTGAGTATCAAGTAAAAATACTTTTCCATCTTGTTTTACTTTTGAAACATTATCTAATTCCAAATGATTATAAATACTTCTTGATAGCCATTTTTTAGAAAATTCTCCATTTTCATTACTGCAGATTGGCTGAAGTTGTAAGAAATCTCCTACAAGAACTAAAACATCTTTACACCGAGTCAACGCCCAATAAATATAAGGCATGGGGGCCATACTCGTTTCATCTATAACTAAAACATCGAAATGATTAAATGGATATTCTGTAAAATGTTTATCAGAAAAAGTTTTTGTTAGAGTAGTACAAATTACTTTCGAATTAGTCAAAATATTTTCCTCAATAGATTGAACCTGCTCTTCTATCCTTTTAAGCTCACTATCAATTTTTCTTTTCCACTCTAGGATCTCTTCAAAAGAAAGTTTTATTCCATTAAACTTTTGGAGGCTCGATTCAAATAATTCTAATTCCCTATGTTCTTTCTCTAATTCTTCAATTTCTTTTGGAAGATTACTTTCTCGCATTACGATTCTTCTAGAGGCTTCTTTTTCATCGCCTAAAATTTTGATTAATTCTTGTAAAAGTTTTTTCTTTCCACGTTCTGATTCTAATTCTTTCAAAAACTTTTTCTTTTCTTCTAATTCTTTTTGAATGGCTCTTTTTGTTTCTGATTTTTCAATAATTTTTCTTTTTTCTAAAACAGAATGTTCATATTCTTCTAATCTTTTATATTTCTGAAGCAATATTTCTTTTTTTTCCAGAAAAGGCCCAACTTTCTTTTTTAATACTTCTTCCAGAAGTGTTAACGGATAATCAGTGGTTAATTGAACTTTTTGATAATTTCCTATTCTTAAAATTTCTCCATTTTGGTAATAATTAGTTGCTTTCAATAATTCAGCTATTTTTACAGTTGCTTCGTCAACCGCTATATTTGAATGAGCTGCTACCAACACTTTTTTGTTTTTATTAAGAAAACTTTTTACTACTCCTGCTAATGTTCTTGTTTTTCCGGTACCCGCGGGTCCCCAAATTAATGTTAAAGGCAATTGTTGCGAAAATTTAATTGCTTTCTGCTGGGATGTGTTAAATCCATTTTGATCTATTAAATAATCTTTTATTTCTGATGTTTCCGGAAGTAAATTTCTTCCTTTTCCTATAAATATCAAGCTGGCTAATTTATATTTCTCTAAAATTTGATTACCGTTCTCCAAATTGCAAAGCTTTTCTCTTAATAATTCATATAAAAAACATCGATCAATTATTATTTCTGCCTCATTTATACTTTCACTCAAATAATTTTCTACATAGAGGGTAATTTTTGTTTCCTCTACGCTAATTACCTCTCCTTTATATGGCTTACCGTTTATCTTGATACTTATCGGTGTATCGTCGAGCCCTGGATTAATTTTTTGGTGCTCATCACCAAACAAGTAAATTCCTCCTCTTTTTTTCGGTTTGATTAATTTTCCATTTGATAACCGGATATTTAAGTTGCGATATTCAAAACTTTGTATTTCTTCATCTAAGGCTTGAATAAACTCTCGTATTAGTAACTTTTGTTTTTTCCAACACAAGGAACAAATTGAATGCCATTCTTTTATAGGCGAAAACACCTCTCCACAAATTCTACATTTTCTTCCCTTATTTATTTCTGTTTCTATAATCCCCATATTTCCGTATTTTTATTACTTTGCTATCAATTAAAGACGAGCACTCCGCTGTCTTCCGCGCATTATGGAATCATCTATTCCCAAAATAACCCTTTTCCCCTGAAATTTCAAGTAAAATCTTTTCTCTTTCTCCTCGCTACCAAAAAAGGAGTTGAAAGAAATCTATTAGTCAAAAGGTTTTTCAAAGAGATTATTTACTCCAAAGAAAACGTCAAAATAACCCTATTTTATTCGGAAAATTTAGAAAATTCTGATACCAAAGAAAGCCCTGCCTTGTTATCGCAAGGCAGGGCAAATTTTTCTGGCAGGAACGAGACAAGCTCGTTCCCCCCTCACCAAAAATGGGGGGTTCCTCAACATTTGGAGTTCGTATCGGAAAGTGATGGCTCTAAAGTTAAACGAGTTCAAACTTTCTCTATTATTTTACCAAACCTTATTCACCAGTCAAAGAAAAGGGACTTAAACCACTAAAACCTTACCCCCGACTATATATAGTTTTAGTGTTTTCTTTTCTTGGCTCGGTCGCTCGCTTTCGCTCGCTCCCTCGCCCTTATTTTATATTCAAAAATGGGGGTTTTGAAATAATTGATAAAAAACGAAAAATAAGTTAAATTAAAAGAAGGCGCTTAAAAATTAATTAAAAATTATGCCAAAACGATTTTTCCAGAGAAAAAGCAAATTTGTGATAAAATAAAACAATATGAAATCCGATTTTTTATTTACCCGTTCCAAAATAAAAGACATTGGAAGACAATTAAAATACGAGAAGCTTTTTTCTAATCTTTTAAGCTCCGAGACATTCAAAAAAGAAAAAATCTTACATTCTGAGAAAAGTAAATCATGGATAGGAAGAATAATTAATTCTTTGGTAAACGAAGGTTCACTAAGGAAGCATAGTAAAGGCGAATATTGCTGGAATAAAGAGGCAAAAGATTTTTATTATACTGAATGGTTAAGACAGAAAACTCCATTATATCAAATTAAAACTATTAACATAGAGGAAAGACCTAGAGAAAAACTTTTAAAAGAAGGAGAAGAAAAATTAAGTGATGCAGAATTATTAGCAATATTTTTACGAACGGGAATTAAAGGAAAAAGCGCCATAGACATTGCTAAAAATCTTTTAGTGGAATTTGGCGGTATACGAGGTTTATATTCGACAAGCATCGAAGATTTAGAAAAAATTGCAGGTTTAGGTATTGCTAAAATTGCTCAATTAAAAGCAGTGATAGCATTGAGTAAAAGATATATTGAAGCCGAAATTAAAAATCGTCCCTTAGTCGAATCATCTAAAGAAATTTTTAATCTGTTATACCAAACAATGCGCGATCTGGACCAAGAAGTTCTTAAAGTAATCATGTTGAATGGACAAAACGAAATCATCGATATCGTGGATATTTTCAGGGGGAGTCTTAATTCCAGTAATATATATCCCAGAGAAATCATTAAGCAAGCCTTGAAATATCCTACAGCTGGAATGGTTTTTGTTCATAATCACCCTTCCGGCAATCCAAAACCTAGCAAGAAAGATAAAGAAATAACTAGAGATTTAGTTTTCGCTGCTAATATTATGGGCATTAAAGTTTTTGACCACATTATTATTGGTAATAATCGTTATTACAGCTTCGCTGATAACAATTTAATTGATCAATATAATCAAAATTATCAAAAGATATATGGCAAAAAATATTAAAAAATTCAAAAAAATAGATGAAATAAAAAAAGAAGCCCCAAAAGGTATTCAGGATTATGTCACCGGGCGTTGGCTTAAGGGTAGACCAGAAGAAGGGCCAAGACAAATTCTAGAAAAAAGATTAGTTGAGGAATACGGGTACTCCAAAAATCAAATGGAGATTGAGTTTCCAATTCAGAAAGGAAGTAAAAGGATTGGCCCAAGCGATATTGCTGTATTCAGAGATGAAAAGAAAATTTTAGACAATCTCTACATTGTTGTAGAGACAAAACGCAAAGAGAGAAAAGACGGCATAGACCAGCTAAAATCTTATCTTTCTCCAACGAATGCAGAATTTGGCGTTTGGTTTAACGGAAAAGATATTGTTTATTTACAACATCTTAAAAAAGCCCCATTTTTTAGAGAAATACCAGACATTCCTAAAAAAGGCGAAACTCTTGAAGACGTAGGACTTTATCAAAAAAAAGATTTAAAACCAGCGACCGAATTAAAAACTGTTTTTGAAACTATCCATAATCATATTTACGCCAATGAGGGATTTCTCAAAGAAAAAGTATTTAATGAAATGCTGAAGTTGATTTTTATCAAAATGGCTGATGAAAAAGCATTAGCGCAAAAATGCGAATTTAGAATTACAGATAAAGAATTAGAAGAACTGGAAGAAGGCAAAGAAAATGGATTTATGGAAAGAATTCTAAATCTTTTTGAAAGAGTAAAAAGTCAATATCCCGATGTTTTTGACCCCAGCGAAAGATTAAATTTAAGGCCACTCACCATTGCCTTTGTTGTTAGCCAATTACAGAAATATAGCCTTATTGGTACTTCCGCCGATGTTAAGGGAACGGCTTTTCAGACTTTTGTTTACGCTCATCAGAGAGGAGAAAGGGGTGAATTTTTTACGCCGCATTCTGTTGTGGATTTATGCGTAAATATGATAGACCCAAAAGACAATGAAAAATTTATTGACCCCGCTTGTGGTTCGGGCGGATTTCTTGTAGCGGGCATGAATTATATTAAAGAAAAATTTATCAAAGAACGACCTGAATTAAAAGGTAAATCCATTGATTTTTTAAAAGAATATGCTCACGCTTATATTTCAGGAATAGATATAAACCCAGATTTAGCGAAGGTCGCCAAAATGCATATGGTTTTATATGATGATGGACACTCGGGGATTTTCTGTGCTAATAGTCTTCTATCCGTTGACGGATTGGTGAGGATTGCTGAAAAAACAGGTGTATCTCGTGCTTTACGCCCACAGCCGGAAAATTTTAGAGTACTGATGACAAATCCACCCTTCGGTTCGAAAGGTAAAGTTACGGATAAAAGAATTCTCCAAAATTTTGAATTAGGCTATAAATGGAAACAAGAAAAAGATGGTAGATGGATAAAAATAAATAAAATTTTAGATGGTCAAACACCAGAAATTTTATTTATTGAAAGAAGTTTGTCACTTTTAGATAAAGGGGGTAGAATGGCTATTGTTCTACCGGACAGTATTTTGACTTCCCCAACAAATGGCTATGTAAGGAAACTTATCAAAAAAGAATCTGTTATTTTAGGAACTGTAGGATTGCCAGAGGGCACTTTTACATCAGCGGGAGCAGGAAGTAAAACTAGTGTGTTATTTTTAAGAAAAAAATTAAACCAACAGGAAAAACAAGGCAAAGTTTTTATGGCAATAGCAGAAAACATCGGATATGATATTTCTTCTAAACGAGGTAAGCTTATTGCAGAAAATGATCTACCAATTATTGCTGAAAAATTTTTAGAATTACAATCAACGGGCGATATTAAATTTTCAAAAAATCCGATTATTTTTGTAATTTCGGACATTGGCGAAAGGCTCGACCCTTCATTTTATTACCAGCGATTTATAGAGATACCCGGTAGAAAGATATTGCCGCTTTGGAAAGTAGCGGATTTCGTAGAGGAAAAAATGAATCCAAAGAAATTTCCAGAAAAAGAATTTTATTATATTGAAATAGGAGATGTAAATGTAAAAACAGGAATGATAGAAAAGCCGTATCAAAAATTGCCGGGCAAAAAAGTGCCCTCCGGTCTAAAATATGTCGTTAAAGAAGGTGATGTTTTGGTATCTTTAGTTAGACCAACAAGGGGAGCAATTGCGATTGTGCCAAAGGATTTAGATGAAGCTTTAGCTACAGGTGGTTTTGCAGTATTAAGAACAAAAGGATCAATATCAAAAGAATATGTTTATACAATTTTAAGAATGCCCTTTGCTTTAAATCAAATGGGTGCGAGGGTCGGCGGCGGCACTTATCCAACGATAAAGATTGAAGATGTTAAAGAGATAAAAATTCCTATTCCTTCGCAAACAACTGAGAAAATAATTATTGCAAAAGTAAAAGGATTATTTAAATTACGGGAGAATGAAGAAAAAATTAGGGAAAATATTTTAAGTGCTTTAGAAAATTTATAAAACACGGCCGTTTACCCAAAACCAAAACAAAAATCGCCATCAAGATCGTTGATATGTTAGGAGAAGAAGTGTTAATTGCAAAGGAGATTTGATTTTTTGGAGGAGAGGAGAAAAAAAATAGGGAGCCGAAGGAGATTTTGAAAGACGTAGAAATAGGTGAAAATTGGTTAAATAGGACTTTGTGGAAAATGAAAAAATTGCTATAATTAAACTATCATTATGATTTACATTAATTTTTCAGCAGAAATCAATCCACATACATCAGAAGCCCTAATGAATTTTTTAGCCGATCAGTTAACTAAAAGCGAAAAAGAATTTTATATTTTGCTGTCTTCTCTTGGCGGTAGTGTAAAAGATGGAATAACTTTGTATAATTATATTAAATCGCTCCCAGTAAAAACTATCATCCATAACATAGGAATAGTAAATTCTATAGCTAATGTAATATTTCTAGCGGGAGACGGAAGATATGCAGCCCCGCATTCCTCTTTTCTTTTTCATGGAGTGGGCTTTGATATTCCTCAACCAACACGACTCGAGGAAAAAGAGCTTAAAGAGAAAATTAAAATTATTGAAAGGGACCAAACACTTATGAGTGAAATTATATCTGAAAGAACGAAACTCTCTCTCGAAGAAATCCGAAAATTATTTTTAGAAGCCCAAACTAAAACACCAGAAGAAGCAAAAAAGATGGGTTTAATCCAAGAAATAAAAGAAATTAAAATTCCAGAGGGCGCTAAGGTTTTTTCTTTTGCTTTCCCTCAACGTCCTTGGAGATAAATAAGAAAATTATGAATAAAAAATATAAAAACTCCCCAATTATTGAGGCAGTATGTGAATTTAGATTTGATCCAACCTCAACGTGGGACCCCACGATCCCCGGTTTATTGTATGAAAGAATCAAAAATAATTTTCCTAAAAAGAAAAAAATACAACAACATGAGCTAATGTTTACAATTGATACGAAAGCCGGTTTAAAACAACAACAACAGCTTACTATTAAGGAACGTGCACAGTTTCTTCAAGAGGATGAGAAATTATTTATTCAAGTTGATGAGAATTTACTTGCGATAAATCACCTAAAACCATATTCATCTTGGAGCAATTTTTTTTCCATAATTAAAGATACTTTCAAAATTTATCAAGAGATTGCGGGTCCAAAAGTTATACAACGAATAGGACTACGTTACATTAATCAAATTGAAATACCGCAATCATCTGTAGAATTGGAAGATTATTTTAACTTTCGTCCATATGTAAGCGATGAATTACCTCAAGACTTAGAATCGATTATGGCTGGTGTGATCTTTGTTTTTGAAAATGGAAGAGATCAAGCCAAGGTCCAGCTCGCTAATAGACCGAGTCAACAGGGAAAATCTGTCTTTGTCTTAGATATTGATTATTTTTTAGCTAAGCCTAGTACGATTACTTCAGGTGATGTTAGTGATTGGGTTGATACTGCTCACAACGAGGTAGAGAAAATTTTTGAAGGAGCTATTACTGAAAAAACTAGGGAGTTTTTTAAATAAATATGCAATCTTCCTCAATAACATTTCCCATCGATCGAGATTTACTCCCTCCGTGGAAAGAAGGCGTTTTTATTAATAAATATCCTCCTCGCCGAACCTTTCCTTCTTTATCTACCCAAGTAATAGATAGAGAAGTGGTTACTCTTCCCACAATAGTTGATAATGTTGAATCAGTATTTAATGTTTTAGAAGATAACTATTGTGAGATACGAAATAAATTTGAGGTTAGAAGTTTTCTTTTAAATCAGCCGATAACCATTCAGTATCTATGGGAGGTTTTGTCAAAAGTTTTTGAATATTTTGGTTACGGCCAGAAAACTGCCCTAGAATTAGTTTTTGATCCAGAAATTGAAAACGATTTTGGTGAATTATTTTTGAACATCATAACAAATTTAGATCCAGAAGAAGCACTAAAAAAATTAGATAAAATTGATGAAGAATGGTTTGTGCCCATTGTTAGCCAAAATGCATTAAACTTTAATTTAAATCTTGAATTTGTCTAATATGTTTGACTGGAAGGGTTATTTAGATTTAGCCAATAAATTAATAAAACAAGACATCAATGTACTAATTAATGAAGCCTGTTGGCGTTCTGCAGTAAGTCGAGCTTATTATGCGTGTTTCCATAAGGCTCGTGCATTTGCTTATTCTCAAGGTTTTCAACCACCACCTAAACAGAAGTTATGGAAGGAACATAAGGAGATACCCCATTTTTTAATAAAGCAAGTTAATTCGAATCTAAAAAAAGTTGGTGTAGACTTAAAGAGATTAAGCAAAAATAGACGAGATTGTGATTATGAGCCCTTAGTTAAAAATATTAAATCGCTTGCAGAATCTTCAGTGATGATAGCAAGCAAAATCTTTCAAGGTATTCCTTAAAATAGCCGCTAATGCGGCTAAATTTTTTGTGATTTGGCCAATAAACCCCGGTAGTAGAACAGAGTTCACTACGAGGCAAAGAAAATTAGGCGAAGCCAAACAAAAAGTCGAACCCCAGCAGTATCCGCCCGGGGTGCAACTACGGGGCAGGGAATTAATTGAGAAATAAAATTATGTTAGAGATTAAAAATTATATTGAACAATTTAAAAATTGGTTAAAAGAAGATGAAAAATCTAAAGATTGGGAAGGGGAACGATTAAGAAGGATTCAATGGTATAAAGAAAAACTTAATTTTAACAACATAGACAATTTAAATGTTGAAGATTTCTCGCGATTAATAAAAGACCTCTGGGCTTCGAATGTGTGGAAAAACAAAGATTACAAAGTGCAATATTTAATACAAAATAATGGGCTTGAAAAAATAAAAAAAGAGTTAAAGAACCTTCTATACGGCGAAGATTCGATAGAGAAAAGATGGGATACTTTTAAAAAATCTATAAAAGGTCTAGGTCCCTCCTCAATCAGTGAAATTTTGGCATTTTTTAATCCTAAAGAGTACGCCTTAATTAACCTCAAAGTGTACAAAGTTTTGCCCCGGTTAGGAATCCCTGTTCAAGCTGTAAAAGATGGGGGAAGCTATAAGAAGACGATAGAAGCTTTAAAAAAGATTCAAACCACTCTAATTGAAAATAATATAGAGAACATAGATTTTATTACAACCGATTTTTTCATTGCTTTTTTGTTTTATGATGTTTTTAATCTTGCCTACGAACGCGGTGGCAAAGAAACGCCAGTTATTGAAATAGAAGAAAAAATCAGTAAGAAAGAACTCGGCTTAGAAAAATTGGAAATTAATAGTCATGAGGTAGCCGAGGCCGTCCTTTTGTCTCTCGGTAATTTATTGGGTTACGATACGTATACCCCGGATAGTGGAAGAGTGGTGAATGACCAAAAATTAGAAGCCATCGCCACGCTTCAAGAATTACCATATTTTGCTCCCGAAAAAGTAATGGATTCTGCTCAAAATATTGATGTTGTATGGCTAAAAGATGAATGGCCAGAATGTTTTTTTGAAGTAGAACATACTACAGGCGTGACAGCTGGCTTGCTTAGAATATACCAAGCCGCCGAAAGATTGAATGCTAAATTTTACATAATTGGTCCAAAAGATGTATTAAAAAAATTTGAGAGGGAAATAGAGAAAGCACCGTTTAACAAAATTAAAGATAAATATAGATTTAGATCGTATGAAGAATTAAAAGAGATGTATTTGACGGCAAAGGAATTTAAAGAAGTATCAGGCAAATTTTTATAAAATTTAGCCCGAAATCGGAACAATATAAGACTCAAAAACTTGGCGTTCTAGAACGCCAAGTCAACGCCAACTTTTTTAAAAAGTCTGCGTTCCAGAACGCAGAGTGAACGCAGACTTTTGGGTAGAGGATTTCACCCATTTTTACCTTCAAAACCCCCATTTTTGAATACAAAATAAGGGCGAGGTCGCGAACGATAGCGAGCGACCGAGCCCAACGAAAAAGAGGCCGAAAACCCCATTTTACCTTCATTTTGGCTTGGTAAGTCCGGTGTAACTGGACTTACGAATGGAGGTTGCAGATTGGCTCGCGAGGAGCAGGCAAAGCCTGCGACGAGGGTTGACCGAGCCAATCTGCAACCGACAAACAGGGAATAAAAACTGGCAAGAATTACGATAAGAGTTAACCACGAAAGTGGCATATAGTCGGGGGTAAGGTTTTTCAGTTTTTCAGGTCTCTTTTCTTGGAGTTATGAATTAAATTTGGTGAGATAATTGAGACAATAGAGAAAGTTTGAGGTCGTTTAATGTTAGAGCCGCGTAAAGAAAATTATGAAATAATTTTCCACGCGGTCACGTGATGAATACGAAGTATTCATTTTACGTGACCACATTTATGTTTTACTACGTCTACCTTCTGGAAAATCAGAATGATAAAAGTTGGTATATTGGAATGACTTTGGATTTAAGGCAAAGACTCAAAGAACATCAATCGGGGAAAGGCGGTAGAACGACAAAATTAAAGAAAAACTGGAAACTTATTTATTTTGAAGGATATCCGGAGAAACAAGATGCGATGGGTAGGGAAGAATTTCTTAAAAGTGGTTCGGGCAGAAAATACCTCAAGAAACAACTTTCACATTATTTACCTTGAGCGCGGTTCGAGAGACCGAGCCGCTTCCATAATCGCCAATCAGGCGGTTTTTTGGTAGAGCTTGATTTTTTTAGGAAGAGTTGTAGGGTTTGATTAAGGAAAGTATTATTATGGTAAATCTCACTATAAAATTGATTATTATAAGTGCCATTGTTATATCTATTTCAGT
>Ga0210051_1004919_pt1 | contig 12916 bp, 14 predicted proteins | sample CryGey092014_all_FD_185464 | JGI IMG/M metagenome (GOLD analysis project Ga0210051, IMG submission 185464) | Groundwater microbial communities from aquifer - Crystal Geyser CG23_combo_of_CG06-09_8/20/14_all (SPAdes) (version 2) | ecosystem: Environmental > Aquatic > Deep subsurface > Groundwater...
GGGAGTCGTTCTCCTTTCGAACTGCGACTACTCCGGAATGGGGAGTCTACGCTATCTCATGGCACTGAAGCTGTCACTCTTCGACAAATACATCGCCGGCCCGGGCCGGGACTGGATGAAAGAGTTGGCCAGGGCGAATGCTGATTTCGCCGCGCGCCGTGATTCCGCAAGCGCAAAGGTAATCCTCGAGCGGCGGAGAGGCACGAAACCCACTCTGCAGCTCGAATCGTACGCGAGCATGTATGAGAATCCTTACTACGGAAAGGTGACCATCAAATCAGAAGCCGGCAGGCTTGTCTTCTCCTACAGCCCCCTCTACACCGGCCCGCTCACTCACTGGCAGGACGACACGTTCCATGTCGAGTGGCCGGATCACTCGCTCGGCGAGAGTCGCATCACATTCTTCGCCGACAGGGGAAGTTCGGTGATAGAATTATTCTGGGAAGGATCAGGAGACTTCAAGAGAGTGCTGAGGTAAGACGACTGCCTCTGACGGTGTGTGCGTGCCGCCCCGCGGAGCGGGGCGGCGAGGAAGGTTGGCTTACCACGAATACCTGATCGTGTACGTCACGACTTTCTCTTCGTCGGGCGCGATCTTCACCGGGAACTTCAACGTCGTCTGGTCGACCTTCACAAAGTCGGTGCTGCTCCTTAGCATGTCCCACTGGCTCCAGCGCCACGGGTGCTCATAGACCTGCACCTCCACCGGCTCGGTCTTGTGGTTCCTCACTTTGATCTCAATTGTCTCCTCGACAACTCTCCCACTCGCATATGAGCGAAAATCCTTCTGTGCCCGCTGGCCAACGATGTCAAAAGCATTGCCGAGGTAGAGCTTCACTTCCTCGTCCTTCGGCGTGTGGTCAATCTGGTCCTCGCCGATGAACTGTTCTTTCCCGTCATCATCACGCTTGTAGACACGCACCTTCCCCTTTGGAAGCGGGATGCCGAGGCCGGACTTCTCCTCGTTCTTGAACGTCACAAAGACACCGACCTTCGGATTCGACTGCTGTCCCATGCTCGACTGGTTCCGGTACGAGTAATTGTTCACCCAGTACCGCCACTGGTCGGCAAGTCCGTCGTAGATGAAGACCTTCTTCGCCGAAATGTTCTTCCCGGAGGTCAGCTCGATCTGCTTCGTCTCGTCATTCCCAAGATCTGTCCGGCGTTGGAGCGTGTAGAGCTTATACTCGAACAGCTCAGTCTGCTTGAACTGCGGCTGAGGAACCGCCTCGGCCATCACGGCGCTGCTCTTTCTCATCTCGTAATCCATGGATTCCTTCACCAGGTTGACGTCACCGGCGACGAGTTTGAGTCCGGCGTTCTTGAACGAAGTGCCTGAGCTGTTCGTGAGCGTTACCCATCCCGTGAGATCGAGCTTTGAGTCATCCTTGTTGAGAAGCGCGACGTAGTTGCAGTTCCACGAGAGCTGTCCGGCAAGGTAGCTGATCTCGGTTTTCTGCTGCCCCTCGTGCGAGTTCTGGACAAGCCATTCAAGCTGCGGTTTGAGGACCAGACCTTCCGGCAGGGCCGGCAGCACCAGACGCCCGGCGGGGTCGAGTTCGATCTTCCCATTGATCTCGGCCACCATTCCTCCCGTGAAATCATAACCCGGCGAAGAGAGCCCGTACCGCGGCTGCTGCCTGTATCCGGTGGCAAGGAGCTTCCCCGTGACGGAGTATTCCTTCTTCGTCTCCGGGTCTACCCGGACGAACCCGACCTCCTTGCCAAGGTACTTCTCAAGGAGCTTCGCCTTGTGCACAAGGTCGTACTGGTAATTCTGCTCGAGAACGCGGACAGCGGTGGGATCGGTCATGCTCACAAAATGGAGCGACGTCCCGTCGATGGTCGCCGGGATATCCGGAACGACGACATGACTCATCCCCTTCGGGATTGTCATCGTCCGTTCTTCGCGGATGAGCGAGAGATTCTGGTTGTAGACGGTGAGATCGACCGATGTGCGCTCCCCCGCTATGATGTTCTGAGGAGGTTGAGCCGGGAGGGTGCCAACAACACTGATGGCCAATACAACTATTGCCGCAAATACACATGTCCTTTTCATAGTAGTCTCCTTGCTGTTCGGCCTGTATGAAGTAAGGTAGGAAGATCAGGACTGTATAGCAACCGCAATCAAAAGTAGCTTTGACTCTTGCCCAAAGTAGCCCGCGAGCACCGGTTTGCGGCTTGTTATGTGCCTGTGACCGGCGGCGCAGCCTTGGAACCTTGTGCGGGACTCTAAGTAGCGCTTCTGATGACTTCCAGACGCGTTCGAGCAGCAGGATCGGTATCGAAATGTTTCCGAAGCTTGTCGCATGCATAGTTAACACAGAAAGCGCAACTTGTGAGCTTCCTGTCGATCGCACACTTTCTGATTTCGCATCTCGTGCAACCCGAGAACAATCTCCCCGTTTGCGAACGGCATCCATCACAGTCGGTAACATCTTGAGGTAGCAGGTCCATGCAGTACTGTTGGGAACAAATGCGAGCGATTTCGAGCCTCATCGCTCGCTGTTTGGAATGGTCCTGCTCCAGGGTTGCCAGATGGATTGGGCAACCCTCACAGTCCAAACCGCAATATGCGATCATGGTATCCATTTCTGGTTGTTGGCCGCCACCGGGCATGGCACATAACGTCTCGCCACACCACGCAGCGCCGCCGACTATCATCTATCAAAGGAATGTCCGATCCCGGAAGAATACCGGATGACCTTGTTGATGCATCACGAGGACTGCCTCCGGGTAACATAACATCGCAAGGAGCTCGAGAAGTACTTCAAAGCACGCCTTCGTCCATCGTCAACGCTCCGATTCCTCGAATCCATCCCTGGCATCGGCGACGATCGGGGAGTACCTTCCTCTTGACTTTGACCTTTTTTTGAAGTGTTAGCCGCCGCCCAGCGAATGCTACTTGCATTGTATCCAACGAATCAGCTCGGTTGCAAGCTCCTCCCGGACATTCCGAAAGGAGTGGTCCGTCTGAAAAGTGATAAATCTAATTTTGGTGGCTCCGGCCTTTTTCAAAACACGATACAACGGCAACAAGTGATTCTCGACCGTGACATTGGAATCGTCCCAACCACCGATCAACAGAATATCTCTGGTTACGAGTTGCGGGGCGCTGACTCTCAAGTCAACAGGGGCGGGGTTCTCTGGGCGCTTGCCCGCCCTCGGCCGAGCCTTGGGCGAGGCCGGGGCGAATGATTCATCTACTTCCCAGCTCCGAGACGGGGTTGAGCGAGAACACTATCTTTGGAAAATCTGTATCGGACACGCTTATCCAAATGATCGAGCGTCGTGGCCACGGGTGTTATGTGCCGTAGGCGCCCCCAATGGAAGAGCCTTCCCCCCCTTGTTGTTCGGTCTGTCCGGGTTACCGTATCAGGCGTTCCTCAAGCAGCGTCTGCATGTCTCGCCGGCCGTCAAGCACACAATGGATGAAGACAGTGCGTCCCTCAATACTATAGCATACGCGGTAGGGCTTGTATCGAATCTCGCGAAATTCCGAGACACCTATACTTTGAAGTTCTGGGGGGATGTGACCTCGCAGGGGGAGAGTACGCAAGGATTCGCAAACCCTCGTGAGGGAAGCGATGAGCCGATCAGCTTGCGCGACGGAATCGTTCAACGCAACGTAGCGGTAGATATCAAAGAGATCATCCTCCGCATCATTATCTACAACAACATCATATTTTCTCATTCTTGAGGGCTTGGATACGTCGCTGGAGCGAGGTAAGAACGGCATCGAGAGATTTCGCCTTGCCCCGTCGGATGTTTCGCTGGCTTCGGGTCAGCATCTTCAGCAATGCTAACGCCTCCTGCGTTCGCTCGAAAGTACGGATATCTTGGACAACCGCCTTTGCCTGTCCATTGCGGGTGACGATCAGCGTCCCCTGATTATCGGACAAGTCTCGGATGAGACGCGAAGCATGTGTTTTGAGGTAACTGATGGGCTTCACCGATGCGCTGAATTTCATTAATCTCCTCCTTTGTATTGACCATAATATAGTCCATATTCTGGTCGAATACAAGATCCCTCGACAACCTCACGTATAGCCGGACAAGTTATTGTCTGGGGGCACCAATGGCGCATAACGATTCTATCTTACATTTGGGGAGCGGGGAGAGCCTGTCAGCGCGGTCATCCCCCGCAACCCCAGGCATGGTTGCCAGTCACATCTGCTTGCGGATCTTTGGATATCCAAGGTCAAACCATCGCAAGGAGGCACACCATGAACCATGTACGATTCCAGATCAATCGCCAACTCATTGAGGGCAAGACCATCGTCGGAATCGACCCGGCCAAGGAGTTCCACCACGCTGCGGTCGTCGACGCGCATGGCACTCAAGTGGGGAACTCCTTCTCCTTCCCGGTCAGTGCCACAGGATACCACGAGATTCTTTCTCAACCATCTCGCACGGATCATTCCTCGACATTCACCCGAAGAGCTTGCCTTCGCCATTGAAACTTCATGCAACCTGTGGGACACGCTTGCCTTCTACCTCCACGGCCAGGGCTTCACAGTCCTGTTGGTCTCTCCCTTGAGCACCCATCATGCCCGGCCCATCATGAATCTGGAGTTCTCCCACACCAATCCCAAGGATGCCTTTCTCGTGGCCACCGTCGCTCAGCGGGGTGCCTTCCACTCCTACGAGTCGTTCAGTGCCCACACCAATGCCATGCATCAATTGGCAATCACCCATGACAAGCTGCGCCACGATCTCGCACACACCCGGGCCCGCATCCGCTCCCTCCTGGAGCGGGTCTTCCCCGAGTTCCCCAATGTCCTCGCACCCAACACAGAGACGGCTCTCTATCTGCTGAAGAACTACCTCTTCCCCGATGAGTTCATGAATCTCAACGTTGCCGCCGAATCGATTCGTGTGGAGCAGATCTCCCGCCGCCAACTCGGGCGATCTACGCTCGAGACCCTGCAGCAAGAAGCCCGGCGAACCATCGGCGTTGTGAGAGAAAGCCATGAACGCATCGCCGACCGCCTTACCCTTGACGCATATCTCACGCTCGTCGAGACACTCCAAGTCCAGCTCGATCGCGTGCTGGAAGAATTCAAGACCCTGCAAGAGCTGCAGCATCTGGAGAGCAAATATGCCGAGATGAAGGCAGCCAGAAAGCCGGCCGCCTGAGACCGGTCTGTCTCATCCAGAGCATCAGACACCTATGCACCGTGGAACCATGGCTCGACACCACGAGCATCGCATCAGATGGACGCCCGAAGCGATTATGCCCGCCTGAGGGTCTCCGCCAACACGCGGAGCACGCCTCGACTAACGGATCATCTTCGGGCCTCTCCCGCCTGCCCGCTGGAGTCTTTCCAACGAAGGCAAGGGCTGTTCGAACCGAATTAGACCATCGGTGAGCTGCTCCCCTGAAGCAGACGATGACGGAAGCATGGTTAGGTCGTTCAGCTCTTCAACCGGGAGAGTGTGCGTCCTCATCGAATGGTTCCACTGTGCGACGGGGAGAGTGCGCCCTGACAGGAAGAAACCATGGCGTCACCCTCGAAAATCGGGCACTGCGTGTCGATACGAACCCAAAGAAATCTCTGTCAAAGAACATCTTCCACTTGACATTGAGCAACGCTCATGTTAACCTGCAAAACCGCTCACACTGAACCTGATACAACGAAAAAAACCTCAAATCTCTCCATTGAACTTGAGGGGGAACACGGCGGTTTTGTCAGGTTGAACATTTTCTTATACACAATTTATCTTAACAAGAGTGCTTCCTTGACCGATACAAAATTATTGGCGCTTAATCTAACTAAGTATACCCCAGAACTTACTCTTAGACCATGATCATTACTACTATCCCAAATTGTTTCGTAGTAGCCCGCCTCTTTCTTCTCATCTACTAGCGTTCTTACTTTCTGGCCGTGAACGCTGTATATCTCCAACACTACCCTTGAAGCTATGGGGAGTTGATACTGAATTGTTGTTTGTGGATTAAACGGATTAGGATAATTCTGCATTAACTGAAAGGACTCCGGGCTATTTTGACGATTGTTATCCGATGGGACGGAAACCACCGGATTTTTCCCGGCGTCGTAGCGAATCACTCCGCCGACGATGGTCATTTCGGCAGCCAGATCGTTCAATTCACCGGGACTCATGTTGTAGAGATCATGCGACCAGATCACGAGGTCGGCATACTTGCCCGGTTCCAGGGAGCCAATTGTGGAATCCGCAAATCCCGCATAGGCCGATCCCATTGTGTGGACTCGCAGGGCTTCCCGAATCGTGAGTTTTTGACCCGGATTGAAAACGGTTCCTGATTGCAGACTGCGCCGCATCGTTGCACCGTGAAAGGCATACCTTGGCTCCTGGTAAAGTGAAGCGGGCACATCACACCCAAAAGCAACGTGAATCCCGGCGTCCAGCATGGTTTTCAGCGGCAGAAGGCGGTTCATGGTCGCGCCATCCGTGGCCTGGCTGAATCCGTCTCCGTACCAACTGATCCACTGCGGTTGTGTGGAAAGGATGATATTACTCGCCTTCATACGCTGGAGCGCAGCTGCGGCCGGAAAGAGCCCGTGTTCGATCCGAAATCTTGGATCGGGCCGGGGATTGGCTTTCATGGCCTCCTCGAACGCCGTGATCGTCATGTCGATCCCTTCATCCCCGCCGACATGGACCGCCACCTGAAGGCCGGTGTTATGCAGGATTTGAACCATGCGGTTCAGCTCTTCCTGCGAATGGTAGGGATACGAAATCTGGGAGGCATACAGGGTCTTGTCGTACATCAGAGTCGTCCGGGCGGCAATGCCCCCATCCATGGCCAGTTTCCACCCACCGAATTTGAAAAAAACTGAGCCGGAGTCAAACGGCTGATAGGCCTTCGCAAGGGTATCCGCCTCCTGTTCGGTATCCACGAACAGCATCGCATAGACGCGGACCTTGAGCTTCCCGCTGTCGGCGTATTCCTTGTAGAGCTTGATGTCCCTCACGCTGCCGACAATCACGTCCTGAACCGAGGTGTACCCGGCTTCGAGGCAAAGCTGCTGACCCAGCTCGATGTCCTCAAATTTCTGCTCATCGGTGCGGTCTCCATAACCGGTGGCGTACCTGCCCACCAGGTTCTCGGCCGGATAATGAGACAAGACCCCTGTCGGCTGTCCATTGTCATCGTGCATGATGAGGCTGCCGGGCGGGTTGGGAGTGGTGCTGTCGATTCCTGCGATCTCCAGGGCTTTTGAGTTGACCACGGAATACTGACCGCTGCTGTGGCGGAGATACGCGGGATTGTTCGGTGCGACCGAATCCAGATCCCATCGGTCCAGCGTCTCAAAGGGTTGCAGCGTGAAACCCTGATTGCCTGAAACCCATTCTCCAGGGCTCAACTGTTTGACGCAATCTTCCACGACCTGCAAGAGTTCGGCCTTGGAAGTGACCTTTGGATGGCGGATGTTAAGGTATCCCGGCCAAAATTGCGAACCATAATACATCAAGTGATAGTGGGAATCGATCAAACCCGGCGTCACGGTTTTTCCCTTCAGATCGATCATTCTGCATTGAGGCCCCGCCAATGGTTTGATCTCAGCGTCATTTCCCAACGCGAGAATCTTATCCCCTTTGACCGCCACGGCCTGGAAGATGTGGTCCTGCGAATCGACCGTGATCACTTCCCCGTTGAACAGGATCAAGTCCGCTCTGTCCTCTACCAATGTGAGCGTGGAGCCGGCGAAAACGATCAGGCCGACGAAGAGCATTATTCTTGTCTTCATGGTCTTCTCCTTATTCAATTTTGGCAAGAAAAGTCCAAAGGCATAACGATTGACGCTCACCGGCGAGCAAAGCAAGTCCGCTGCAACGCCGGGTTAGGCCGCGCTGTGGGGGTCGAGGTCGAAGGGGAATGAGCACGAGGGACCACTCCTACGCCGGAAACGAACCTGGCGGTGGCTCCCAAAGCTCAACGCAATTCCCCTCGGGGTCCATGACCCACCCGAACCGACCGTGCCCGAGGTTTCGGTCCGGTCATCAACCGCACAGCCTTCACCGCGAAGTGCCTCAAGAACGGCTGTGAGATCGGACACGCGATAGTTGACCATGAAAGGCGCAGTGCTGGGGGCAAAGTACTCGGATGTGGCCGGGAAGATGCTCCAGACAGTGACGCCGTGGGGCTCGGGAGCCTCTGGGGTCTGCCAGTGGAACGTGACACCACCCCAACTCTGAATGTCGAGGCCGAGATGCTTGCGATACCAGGCGCGCAAGGCAACAGGGTCGCGAGCCTTGAAGAAGATACCGCCGATACCGGTGACGCGCTTCATGACCGACTCCTCACTTTGCAGGTCAGAAAAAAGGCTCGGGACCGGTTACTGCACGGCCTAACATCGCAGGTCAGGCGCGCTGTAGAGCGTCGCCTGCACTTGCTGGTTGGCGCTGCTTTCACATGAGCTTCTTCCATGCATCACGATACGTGCTCGAATGGTCGCGCAGAGTCTTCAGCCTGACGACATCTTTCTTGCCCACCTTTTGGATGACCTCGCCGAGATGGCTGCATGGAACCATGTACACTTCCGGCGCGAAGTGTATGTCCTTCATACGGTTCACAGAGGCGACGAAGACGACGAAGTGGCTCTTCTTTGAACGGGTGAGTCCGTCGGCAAACCAGTCTTGCGTTGCCGACCCCTTCACATCGATGGTCTTCATGCTGCCGTCGTCTCGCTCAACAACGATATCCACTGCTTTGTGGTGCCCAAGCGTGATATGCACGGAAGCACCAAGCCGTTGCAGTTGGGACAAGACGAAGAACTCTGCAGCAAGATTTGTATTCTCTCTACTCATCATGTTTCTCCTCCCCAACAATAACTAGACGGAGCCGCATAAGATGCGGAGTCCTGGTTTCCTGCCCGTTTAACACGCCCTGGGATTTCTTACCGAAGGCGTGATAATCCCTTTGCTTTCAATTGCCTGCTGCCTGTCCGGCGGTTTATCACGGCATCTTATGCGGGTCGGCATAATACAACCTCCTCGATTGGCTCAAAGCCCGTCCACCGGACTGCGAACACCCGCCGGTCCACGATTGAGGACATGGGTATAGATCATCGTGGTCTTGACGTCGCTATGGCCCAAGAGTTCTTGTACCGTTCGAATATCGTAGCCGCCTTCAAGCAAGTGAGTGGCGAAGGAATGTCGGAAGGTGTGGCAAGTGGCCCGCTTCGTTAGACCTGCCTTCGCAACAGCGTCTCTGACGGCTTTCTGAACCAGTGATTCGTCAATGTGATGGCGACCTTGTTCCCTTGTCTTGGGATTGATCCACCGGTTCTCCTGGGGGAAGACCCATTGCCACCGTCAGTCGCTTGGCGCGTTGGGGTACTTGCGGTCGAGTGCGCCGGGCATTTGAACGCGGCCCCAGCCCTCAGACAAGTCCCGCTCGTGGATCGCCTTGACCCTCTTGAGGTGCTCTTGAAGCGGGATCTTGAGCGAGTCGGGAAGCATGGCGATCCGGTCTTTCGCTCCCTTGCCGTCGCGGAGGAGAATCTCGTTGCGGGATAAATCGATGTCCTGCACCCGCAGGCACAGGCATTCCCTGCCTGCGCCGCGGGCGCGGCAGGCAGGCATCAGGCGCATCCCAGCGCCGTACATGAGCGAGGCCATGAGCCACTTGTCAACGGTCAAGTTCGCCAGCACGGCTTTCACTTCATCGCGGGTCATCACGACGGGCAGGCGCGTAGGCTTGCGAGCGCGGATGACCTTGCCCAGATCGCCGACTTCGCGACCGATCACGCGGCGATAGAGAAACAGCAGCGCCGAAAGCGCCAGGTTCTGCGTCGAAGCGCTGACCTTCTCCTTGACAGCCAGATGCGTCAGAAAGGCGTTGATCTCCGGCTCGGCCATCTCGGCGGGATGGCGGACGTGTTCGCTGTTATTGTTCCTTCGTGCATTCACGACAGATGGCCGCATCTTTCGGAATCCAAGACAGACAGTGTTTGCATCTTTTGCCTGCAGTCAATGCCACAGCAAAGGCGAGTGGGCCAAAGATTATACCCAAGATAAACCAAGTAAGTGGCAACCCGCCTCTTCGATCAGCGACGAAGGCAGCGGCAATGGCCAATAGTGCTTGGATTGAGATTCCTAGCTTGAGTTCCATTGCATTGTTCCTCGATAGATTTTTTCTGGAGCGAAAAGTAATTGATGTCTGAATTGCCACACAAAACCAGGCCCGCCACCGATGACCAGCAGAATTATGTACCACTGACTATTGCGGTGGCAGCTGCTATGTACAAAGTCAAGAGCCAATCAGTCGGGGCAGTGGGTGTGAACCCAAGCCAGCCTGCTATTCGTGGTCCTGCCTCGTGGACAAGCCACAGGTAATCGATCCGAAGTATTCAACACAACGAGAGGCGACAACCTAACGTTCGTGGTCCCCGCCCTTGGCGGGACACACAGCCGCCATTACGTCGTCCTCTCACCTCTGACCCTGACGGAGAGGTTCTTCCCGTTTCTATGCCGCCAGACCGACCGCGTGGGGTCGCTTGTCCAGAAGCATCCTTCTTGTTCGGAGAAGCGTGATCCGCGCAATCGCGATAATGGCCCGTTTCGAACCCGCACGCACCTTGATCCTCTCGTACCTTTCTCTCATCGCTGGATCCTTGCCGATCAGTCGCCAGGCAACCTCAACCAACGTTCCCCGCAGGGAGTTCTTCGGGGATTGCCGTGATGCGTCCCATCCTGACTTTCTCTGCACTTGAGTACTGTGATGGCGTCAGCCCGACATACGCTGAGAGCTGATCAGCTCGTCGAAATCGCTCAACATCCTGGAGTTCCAGCAATAGTTCCATTGCCGCAATCAAGCCGATTCCTGGAACACTTCGCAGAATGGCCATGCGTTCAAAGATAGCGCGGTGTGTCTGCAAGTTCACGGAGTACTTTCGTCTGTCGCTCAATCTGCTGGGTCAAGAACTGGTATTCTTCCAAGAGTCTAAAGGAAGCTCTCCTGCATCCATCGGTTGTTGAACTGCAGTCGGTGGAGGTTCTCAAAGGAATATCTTGCTCCATCGACCTTCTTTTTGCTCCTACCTCCACGCCGTAGAAGCGAAGCTCGGCTTTGATCCGATTCTGTGTCCGTACGCGATTGCCGATCAACTGCCGGCGCCGCCGGATTACCTGACCTTCGCAACGCTCCTCTTCTGTCGGGACGAGAGACCCTTTTCAAGAGACCCTTCGCCAGGAGATGTGCCAGCTTTCGGCTCTCCCGTCTATCTGTCTTTACGTGATTGCCATACTCCACGGAAACCAAACTCGGCGGCGTGACAACTTGAGAGAATCCCACTTCCCGGGGATGCTGCCGCTAAACAGTTCGACCTCTTCCCTCCGGATCGTCACATGCCACTGCAGGCAATCAAGATCCACGCCGATAAAGATCCGCTTGCATTTCTCCGTTGCTTCCTTGTACCTTTTCATCTGAGCCTCCTGTTGTTGTGGGTTTGTAGTGCTGTTTGAGAACACACCACAAACTACCACTTGCAACTGTGAGGCTCAACTACTTTGTAACATAGTTACTAACGTGGCGCGGGCTTAACGAAGTGGCGAGCCACGCCGCAGGCCAGCGGTCCACCGTAGGCAGGCGGACGGAGCAAACGAGCACATCGAAGGGTGCAGCTCGACAGAGTTCGTTCCACAGAATCCGTTCGACAGAATCCGTCGGAATCGGCGATCGGAATCGACGATCGGAGTCTGACCTGCCCGCCGCAGGCAGGCGACCAGTGCCGAGGGGAGCGCTCCGCGAATGTCCGAACATCTACTGGATAGGTGTCAGAATGGGTGCGTCTATTTTCCCCTTGACTTCACCTCCTTCGTCGGCTTTGTGATCGCGATCTGATCAATCGGGCTTCGGATCGCGGCGATGCTCTGCTTTGTGACATGCGTGTAGATCTCGGCCGTCTTGGAGCTGGCATGACCCAGCAGCTCTTGAATGAACCGCAGATCTCTCCCCTACTCCAACAGGTGTGTTGCAAAGGCATGACGCAGCGCAGGGAGTTTCCCCTCCTTCTGCGGACGAGGGATATCCTGGATGGTCATCGGGCGCCTGTACAAATCCACGTACAGGAATCGGAGGGCGTTGATTACCTGATTGATGGTCGAGGGAGTGAGTTGCTCCTCCTCGATCAGGTGCAGCAGATACGCACGAATGTCCTCGTCTGCCAGGTCACGCGGGTGCCGAGGAGCAAAATACCTCACAAACGACCGCAGACAGCTTCGATAGGCCTTGATCGTCTTCGGGCTGTAGTTCCGGAGCGTCAGCTCCTTACGCACCACCTCGAACAATCGCTCCTGCTCCGCTTCCATCAGGAAAGCTCCTGCAAAGCCGCTGCGATGTTAGTGCGAGATGACCTTCCAGCCTATCCTTCGTAGAACAACCTACAAAATCCCCACCCCAATGTCAACCGAAAAGTGCGACGCTTCAGGGGATGTGCGAAAGTCCGGGAGAATGCCCGCAATTGACAATACGAGGGTTACTCCCCAAGCATGTAGAGCTGCGAGAGGTCCCGGCTGGTTGACATGCCCCCCATAAGCCGGTTCAGTTCCTATATTAGGACTCAGGACCAAAGGATTTGAACTTCTTTTCCGCTACTCCCAACCTTCTTTCCCCAGTGCCGCGTGCAGCTCATTCGGGTTATGGCGGCAGTGATACTCGATCTTGCTGGAATCCTCATGGGCGCGATCATAGTCCCAGCTCTGGGCCATCAGGTTTCGCTCGTGCAGCTCGTGGAGCAGGACATAGGGACGTTCCGCCTCCTCCAGGTCGTTATCGATCCAAACCTCGTTCTGTGGGACGAACTCGTAAACATAGTCGTGTCCGCCTTCCGTGAAATCAACGTCGAAAACGCTGCGCACGAGACGGCCGTCCACAATCCACACGCTGACCATCGACTCGAGTTTCTTCCAGAGGCGTACGTGCACC
>Ga0210051_1004920_pt1 | contig 12916 bp, 13 predicted proteins | sample CryGey092014_all_FD_185464 | JGI IMG/M metagenome (GOLD analysis project Ga0210051, IMG submission 185464) | Groundwater microbial communities from aquifer - Crystal Geyser CG23_combo_of_CG06-09_8/20/14_all (SPAdes) (version 2) | ecosystem: Environmental > Aquatic > Deep subsurface > Groundwater...
CCATCGCAGATATAGAGGCTGAACTGGGTCCGGCCAATGCCAGAAAAATCCTTGATAACACCAACAGTAAGATTTTTATGCGGGTAAACGACCCGAATACCGCCAATTATATTGCCGACTATTCCGGCATGGTCAAACGCTATTCTCCCATCCTCTCCCTTGGCGGCGGCATCACCGTCAGGGAAGTGGAAGAGCCCAATGTCCGGCCGGAAAATGTTTTAAATTTGCAGCTCAGGGATTTTTATATGTTTACCTTTGAAGGGGCATTTAAGGGGAAAGCCGGGTTTGTGAAAGAGCCGTACCTGAAAGTCATGTATCCAAGGGTAGAGGTTCTCTGATGCCCGGATACCTGGAAATGAGCATTTATTTCGCGCTGGTTCTTACTGTCGGCATTTTTATTTATCTTTTGTTGCCTGAAAGACATTGGCGAAAGAAAAAACAGACCCTTGCCAGAATCAATGATTCAGTATTTCAAGCGCAAACATCTTCTGCTGGAAAACAATCAGAACCTGGACCGACGCCTTTAAAACCCGCAACTTCGACCAATCAGATGAACGACCACAACTTGCCCCTTCCATGGCGGCATGAAAGAATCCATACATTCTATCAAGAGCATATTGTTCCATACAAAAAAATCCTCGGCACCAGCGGCTATTTAAAACCCGTAACTACTCTTTTGGCCCTGCTTGATGCACATGGCAACTGCCCGTCGGTGGTTAAGATAAACCAGGACCATGAGTATCAAACACTGCAAAACGTGTATGATCTGCTGTCAAAAATCACGCTTTTGGATCATTCGTTAAACGTGGCCGAACAAATGATTACCGATATCGCCAGGGCAAAAACCAAAGACCCGGAGATGATCATGGGCAAAATCCTGATGGCGGCCCTGGGGCATGATATCGGCAAAATCCCGGATCTCATGGATGCAGAAACCTACCGGAAAGGGGATCACCCCTATATTTCCTATCTGGTCTTAAAAAAAGCGATCTTTACGGATCCCTCCCCGCAGCACGAAGATATACTTCACGCCGTAAAATCCCATCATTATCAGGTCCGGGAAGGATTTACATATGATTTGCGGAGGGCGGATCAGGCGGCCCGTGAGATGGAAGCGGAAAGGCTTTCCTTGCAGGGTGAATCCGCAGCCGACCTGGTGCAGATTATTCATGAACAAAAGGCATCTGAAACCAAACCCCAGGAGCAAAACAGCACGCCAAAGGAAAAAGGGGCATCCCCCGAAGCCTTTGATTTGTCATGGCTGGACATGGATGAATTTCTTTCAATAATCGAGCCGGAAATAAATCGCATTGAGAACAATTCCTATTTCAGAGCATTTTCCATGAATAACGGCCTGGTCTATCTCATGCTCAGCCTGGTGTCGGAAACCGTTATTCAGTTGGCAAAGAATCATAATCATGCCGAAGTCATGGTAAACGCCGATACCACTGAGAAAAAAAGGAGCCTTGAATTTACGGTTAAAACCATGCTGGCGGATAAGGGCTATATCCCCTCATTTATCGGTAAGGGATTTAGCGGAGCAAGGTTTGGGTTAATTGATGCCAATGGTAAGAAAAAAATGGTGGGAATCTACATGCCGGTTGAAGCAAGGGCGTTTAAGACAAGTTTGGCGGAATTGGAGAATCGAAAAAATAAAACCAGTGTTATCAAAGAGATAACAGAGGTTCGGCCTCTGGTGGGCCAGAAAAAATAAGCGGCGCTCTATAATAATACATAGAGGGATTAATTTTTAACAAAAGAGGCTTTAAGCGAAAATGCGAAAAACGATCACCATATTTTTAATATCAATAACCGGCATTCTGGCATTTGCGACCGGGATCGCAGACATGTTTGAAAAAAATGATGTCATCTGCGCCACCGCCGCGTGCATGAAAGTCCATTCGTCGTCTTTTTCCACGGTTTTTGAAACGCCCGTGGGATTTTATGCCGCCGGAGTTTTGCTGCTGGATTTATGGCTGTTTCTCAAGGGTAAAAGCACGCTCTCTGCCATACTGCTCTGGGGACTTCTGGGCGCTGAGGCATATTTTACCTTTATCCAGATATTCTTCATCAATTCCCTGTGCGCAAGCTGCTTAATCTTTTTCAGTCTTCTGATTGCATGTGTCATCTCATCAAAGACACTCAGAATCAAAAGCGCGCTGGTCATGGGATTTACCGTGTTTTTGGGATCTCATTTTGTGTTTTTCTTTCCCAGCGTAAAACTCAAACCCACCCTGATCCAGAACCTGTCGAAACAAAAAACCAACATCGAGATATTTGCATCTCCTTCCTGTTCCCATTGCGATGAAGCCATTGCAGAACTTTCCAGGGTCTGCACGGACACCCGAGCAAAATTAATCGTAAGGCCGGTCTATATTTCCCGAAAGGACATGAAAAAAAGCGTTAAATGGGTATCCGGCGAACTGTTTCAGTGCGGGTCTTCAACCTCAAATCGTCTTGCTGAAAAAATCGTGTGGGATAATGAGGCCGAGGCCAGAAAATTAAACAACGGGGATCTTCAAGTGCCGTTGATCCTGGTACGGATGGACGGATTTCAAGAGATATTTCAGGGGTGGGACAAACAGGTGAAAGACAATATTTTCAAAATACTTGCCAAAGCCGACATGGAAATCAAAGCCGCCGGCGCAAGCGAGCTGACACATAAAAATAAACTGACAAATCATGGAGCAATCTGCTCCAAAACAACCGAGTGTCATGAAGAAAAAAAAGATGAGAAATAAACCGATATTCATTTTACTGGCAGTGACTATGCTGCCGGGTTTTGGGACGTCAGCCGTTGCCGAGTCCTTGATCAGCTTTCCTGAGACCACCACGGCGGACATTGCAATTTTCAGAAGCGATGACCCGGTTCAATATTCCCACCACACCCTGACACTGATACCAGCATTGGTCAATAATCAGAATGCGGGGATACCGGATTCCAACCAGGTGACGTTCAGGTATGACGGGACAAGGTTTACAACCGTCTGTGATAACACAGAGCGGAATTTTGGTTCTGCCGTTGATCCGGAAATTCAAAACAAGATTTCCTGCACTGTTGACCGGTCAAACGCTGATGTGCCTGCCAGTCAGGTATATGTGTCTTTAACCATTTTTGATCAGCGTGTGTATAGCAGTTCCTATGCAGACCGCCCGGACTCGTTGATAGACCCACATCTTAAAGGCACGTCGTCCACTTCTCCCTTTTGCATATCCGATGACCTGATCGCGCCCGCGTCTTTCTGCAAATGGGAAAAGCAGAATTTAAACGATCCAGAGCTGATGAGCAAGGGGGTGCCTTTAAACGCATGGGTGGTGTATGGACGGACTTCTGTCACCGATCTTTCGCTTTCTTATGTGATCCCCAATGACCAGCAATATCCCTTTAATGACGGGGATCACGTGTGTGCTGCGGATCTAAACAGCGACGGCCTTGTCAGCACCAGTGAAATGACAAAATGCCTTGAAACCCCGGATGGATTCTTGTGTCCGTTTAAAAAAAGAACCTGCGCTGGAACCTGTCCTCTCGGCGCGGCTTATCCATGCCTGACCCATGACGGCATTTCGGAATGCTCGCCGTACACATGCCGGGAATTTACTGAATCCACCTCCGTTACATCAGGTGATACGACCCAGGGCGCAACCGATAAACTGGATGACGGCACAATTGATAAGACCGGCAAATGTCTCGGGCAAATATATATCTTTTCCGGAAAAGACAAACGCTGCCGTCCGGACGGGATTGAAACCGGATATTTTGACTGCTGCGGCGGAAGCGATATCTGGTTTGATGTCAACGGACAACCCATTAATCCGTTTTTACCGCCGATAGATTCCATCATCGCCAGCAAAATATTTAACTGCAAGGGGGAAGAAAAAGAGCTGATCGCATTAAATCAAAAAGGCTTGTGCCATTATGTGGGCAGTTATTGTTCCTTGGAAATATTCGGACTTTGTATCCAGAGAAAGAAAACATACTGCTGTTTTAATTCCAAACTGGGGCGCATCCTGCAGGAGCAGGGAAGACCGACCTTGCGGGCGTTTTCATCAAACCGCTGGGGCTCTGCAAAACGTCCGAACTGCCGGGGGTTTTCGCCGGAAGAATTTCAGATGCTTGATTTTTCGAAAATCGATTTGTCCGCCTGGTACGGAGACATTCAGGTGAACACCCAGCAACAGATAACCAGTACCATGCAGAACAAAATAAAAAATGCCTATGACAACATCCCATAAATTATTTGCAGCAATATCTGCCGGATTGCTGGTCCTTCTGTCCTCGCCTGTATCTGCCGCCATCTATAATCTGGGGGCCTTTGGCCAGACATATCCCATCGCAGAGCGCGACGCCATAAAGGAGCTTAAAGACAGGGCGGCCCGTGTGGACTGGAACCAAGTCTTTAACCCGGAAAAGGTGGGCAAAACCATCAAGAATTACAAGCCGGATACGCTGGATCTTCCAATAGTCCTGGAGAATAAAAAAAGGTTTGTGGATATCAGCTACAGCCTGGAGATTGAAGTCCCGGACGGGAAGGGCGGCATCCTTTATCCCAGGGGATATACGTTTAACCCGCTTGCGTATGTGAATTTCACAAAAACGCTGGTTGTGATCAACGGGGATGACCCCAACCAAGTGATATGGTTTTTAACATCGGGTTACGCCAAGGCTTTTGATACCTTACTGCTGATCACTAATGGGTCTTATTATGATCTTTCCCAAAAATTTAATCGGCCGGTGTTTTACGCCACATCCCGGATTATCCAGAGACTTCAGTTACAGGCCGTGCCATCGGTTGCCCGTCAAGCCGGAAAATACATGGAGATTGATGAGATTGCGTTATCCAAAAAGCAGTAAAATCATTTTATTTTTATTGGTTTGGATGATTTATGAGCCGTTTGCGGCATATGCCATCTGCGCATGTAAACCCCATAATCCATTAACGGAAGTGTGCTGGCAATGCATGTTTCCATTCAAGATCGGCGGGGTGACAGTGTCAACGTCGCCAACCGACGCCCCGGACGCTCCGGATTTAGCATCCTCTCCGGTTTGCGTATGTCCATTGCCTGCGCCGGTATTTGCCCGAGTCGGCATTCCGGTCAGTTTCTGGGAACCGGCCCGGTTTATTGAAGTGGTTAAAGACGCCTATTGTTTCCCGTCCATAGGTACAGGGCTTGCGCCGGTGACGGCGGGATTTCAAAACGGCGGGAGTGAAGACGGCGGAACTACCCAGGAAGGCGCGGCAACATTTTTTCAGGCCCATTACGCCATATACCCCATCTGGACCATTATGGAGGCGTTTACCGATTTTGCGTGTCTGGAGACCAGTGGATTTGACATTGCCTATATGACCGAAGTTGATCCCACATGGAATGATGATCTTTTAGCCCAGATCATCTATCCGGAAACCCTGCTGTTTGCCAATATGCCGGCCCAGCTTTCCTGTATCGCCGATTCGGTGTCTGCTAATGCGGGCCTTCCGCTTTCCCCTCTGTACTGGTGTCTTGGGTCCGAGGGGAGCACATACCCCATGAGCGGCAATATTAATGACGACAATCTGGTTCAGGCAAGTCTGGCTGCCGCATCCCGGCTCGTCTATAAAATGGGCAGGATCGGGGCAATCTGCGATGTCGGCTTACATTATTGCACATGTATCCCCACACCGATCTGGGTAAAACATAATTACCGGTTCTCCCTGGCAAAGCCGGTGACCGGTTTTCAATGCGTTCCTCCGGGGCGGTCTTCTTTGATATGGGGCGCGGGGAAAAATCCACCGTTGCCCATCACAGGCGATTCTCCGGATAATTTCATGTATATCGTATTTCGGAAAAGGGCGTGCTGTGTTTTCTAAGAGCTTAATTATATTTGTTATTGTCTGCATAGGGTTCTCTTGCTTTTTGTTTATAGACCACATGGCCACAGCCGGTGACATGTCAGATGTCAATGCGTTGATCGACAAAGCAGAAAAACAACAGGTTGCTGTCCCGCAAATCAAAGACAACACAAACGCCAAAGAAACCGCAAGGGTTTTTAGCTCCAAAGAATATCAAAAGAGACTGCATGAGCAAATCGATACTCTCAAATCGCAGCTTTACCCTGATTCGAAGAGTTCGAATCCAACTCCTATTAGCCGGAAAGAGAGTCATCAAAACGCATTTTTAATGCCGGATGAAAGAATTTACCTGTTTGTTTCATCATCCATGCCCATATCCACCCTGAAAACCTATGCGGCGGACTTGGATAAGCTTAAAGACCCGAATATCATCATGGTCATGCGTGGATTTGTAGGCGGGGTGCAGCGCATGAAGCCTACGTTGGAGTTTATTGACAGCATCCTGACAAAAAACCCGAATTGTGATTCTTTGCGCGAGAAATGTGACGCCTATCATATCGGCATCAACATCGATCCGCTGCTTTTTTCCAGATACGACATCCGGTCCGTACCAGCAATTATGTATGCTCGCGGTCTCAGCTTAACAGACCCGGAAACCAATCAGGACAGCAAAGATGATACCTCATTGGATGCTTACATGGTGTCCGGGGATGTATCCTTTGAATATTCCTTGGATGTCATTGAGAAAAAATCAAAATCCAGCCAAATCCAGAACATTCTTAAAAAATTAAGGAGGGGTTTTTATTGAAAAACTTGTTTGTGTCCATACTGGCAAGCATCGTCATTACCAGCGGTTTGTTCTGGGTTTATGATCAAAACTTTGCCACCAGGATCGCGGTTATTGATCTGGACGGCTACATCAGCCGGTTAAAAACCGATTACATCCAGGGAAAACTCCCCAAAGAGGAGCTGGATGCCAATCTGCAAAGATTAAGCCGTCAGATCAAGGAAAAATATTCATCCAACACGGTCCTGTTATTAAAAGAGGTGGTGGTAAGTGGAAACGTTGCGAACTTTTATCCGGACCCACAATCTGAATAGAAAAAAAGCAATCTGCGTTCTGGCCGGATATTTAATCCTTGTTTATGCGGGATCAATGATCCCGCAAAGAATATCGATTTCACCGACCGATTCTGTGGGGGCGCATGTGTTTTTGTATCAGCGGAATTATAAGCCTTCGGATATTCACAAAGACGCGCTGGTGGTTGTCCCGCTGTACACCCGGATACGGAAGCATTGCTGGCCGTGTCTTGTCGTAAAATACATCAAATGTGATGCCGGGGATTTGCTTGAAGTGAAGAATCACGGGGAATTTTTCTGCAACAATATATTTTTGGGAAGCGCCAAAAAACACTCAAAAGAGGGCGTTCCGGTAAAGGCGTTTGAATATGACGGGATTATCCCTGAAGGAAAGTTTTTTGCCATGGGAAGCTGCATGGACAGCTACGACTCAAGATATGTGGGATTGGAGAATAAAAGTGACATCAAAGCCATTGCTGTTCCTCTTTTTTAGCTGGAGCGTTTTTATATCATGGCCAGTCTTTTCGGCCCAGGAGCCGCCAATCCAGTTGAACGCAATCAATGAGAAAATAAACAGCGTTCCAGGGCCGGTAGAAGAACCCGATAAAGAATCCGCATCGTTTTATAAAGAAAAGAAACAGGGCTGGTATTGGTATCAGAAAGACCCGGAAAAGATAAAGCCAAAAGAACAGCCTAAGCGCAAACTCCCCAAGCTGGAGGATTATACCAATAAACAGTTGTGGGATATGTATCCGGACGATTTTCAGGAATTGTTGAACACGTTTATGAAAAAAGCGGTCCAGACCCCGGATGAAAAGACCGTTATGGACTATCTGATCATACAGGATATCGCACGGCGCAAGTCCCTGGCTTTTGCAAGCGTCATGTCCTATGTCGATCAAAAAAATCAGGAGCTTGGCACCCAAAGCGTATATCCCATCACCGCCCCCGGACAATCAGCCGTCGTCTCCATGAGAGTTCGCGAACAGGAAGAAACGATTTTAAGCGGCCGGGAACAGTTTGCCCTGATCATGTTTACCCGGCAGGGATGTGAATTTTGTGAATCGCAGAAATCCATTCTGGAATTTTTCATCAATAAATACGGATGGCCTGTCAGAACTATGGATATTGACGAATATTCCGACATGGCCGCTAAATTTGACGTGAGCATGGCGCCTTCCATGATCATGGTGGATAAAAACTCCGGAAAGTCCATGCCCATATCCATCGGCGTGATTTCCATGTCGGACCTGGCGCTTAAATTGTATCGGTCCATACGGTACATGAGGGGAGAAATCACCCCTCAACAATGGTTTATGCACGATTTTGAAAAAGGCAAAAGCAGTGACCCTCTCAAATATACTTCACAGATTCAGTAAAAATTTCAAAAAATCGGATGCCCGGATTGTTATTTTTTTATTATTGGCCTGTTATTCCATTAATGGAAAAGCCTTTGCATGGGATGCAAACGCATACAATGCCGGAAAATCCCTTGGCGCTGACATTAATTCCAAACTGGGCAGTACGGATGGCATCAAGGAAAGAATCGCAAATCCCATGACATCAAACGGAACTTCCATGCGTACCATGGACGAACAAGAGACCTTTGACAGTCAGATCTCTGCACCGTCGTCAAATGTGTTTTTGGACGTTTTAATCCAGCCGTCCGGCACTGGGGATATCACAAATCTTTCGATCAAACAGGATACGAATTTTGACGGGACGCCTGATTACGCATACAGGGTGTCTTCTCCGATGTCGGGCATATGTTCCAACGGATTTATTTCGGCGGATTTGGGCACCTGGAACCGCAAGCGGTTTTATACCTGGAAGGCGGATACAAGCGGAAAATTATCTGCGACCGAAGTCCCTTCCATGCTGTCGCTTGCCGGGTGTTATTGCATTAATGCGAGCTGCGGCTCCAACCTGGTCTGGAACAACATCAGTGTTGTGTTAAAGGATATCGGCGGCGGCATGGTCAGCACCATCCAGCAGCAGAAAGCCTTTACCATCACCGATGTCAATATCCTTGAAACGGAAATCAAATATTACGGCCAGGCATCCAACCAAATGGGCAATACTGCGGGCATCCCCGCATCCGGGGTTTCAACCCCTGAGCAATATTATCATAACGGCAGCGGAAATCTGCCGGGAGATCAGGAGGCTTTGAAACAGTCCCGTGATCCGGGCAGCCTGTATTCTCAGCTCAACGTGTTAAACAACAATATCGGCAGCCAGTATGAAACCAGGCGATGTTCCATTAAACGGCAGGCCCAGCTTACTCCTCAAATGGAAATCATCGGATATGACGTGAGCTTTTATATTGGCTATGACGTCAACGGCGATTCAAAAGAATGTTTCTGGGCGGCTGTTTCGGGAGATTGCAGGGATGTATGGGCATACGGCTCCGGCTGGAATCAGTGTAAAATCATCAATACGAATAAGCTGGGAAATATCGTGCATTCCATAACCGAAAACTCCGCCTGTATCCCCTATACGGACCCGGTTTCCGGGCAATCCGGATGCTTTTCTCCGCCGGACGCCATCAATATTCTTTCGTATAAATTTATACAGCAGACGGATAACGGCAATTCTCCGGGGTGTTATGGATCAAATGATGATTTGACGCATCAATTCTGGCGTGTGAAGGCGTATGTCGTAAATAGTCCCGATACCTGGAAACAAATCACCCAGGGGAATCTTATTATCGGCGTCAAAGATGTACCCCAAGTTTCGAAAACAGGCGATTGCGCAGGAATGGATGTGACCGGATGTCAGAAGATAGACGAAAAAATATGCAATCAGAATGACAGCGGATGCGTTTACACTGTTCAAAATTATCATGCCACCGGCCTGATCCCGCTTGCCGGTTGCTACAATCAGGCATCTCCCAATACCGGAGCAACATGGACGTTCTGCGCTGACGGAAGCAGGATTAGCTATCAATCGGGCGGAAACCGGGGAATTTTGGAATCGGGAAGCGATGTCTGGTGGAATATCCATCGCACATATACCTGTGAGGCTGGCGCGTTGTATGATTTTACCAAAGCCCAGAAAAGATCGGTCAATATTCAAAAAACCTTAACTGCCGGCAGCAGCGCGCTTGCCTATCAGGATTTAAACTCGCAAACAGGGAAAACCACAAAATATTCCACCTCTCTGCCGCCCAGGGAAGACGTGCCGCATTGTGAGTCATTTTGCAGGGTAAAAGCTCCGGTTCAGGACACTCAGGCGTCTATTTCGGGAACCACGGACGATTATCGAACCACCATCAACAGCTATGAATATGCCATCAAAAAATGCACAAATAATGTCTGCCCGATCGGGAAGGGGGAGATTCTGATCCAGAACTGCGGCTGCACCAATTACTTTAACCAGGCTGCCAGCATGCTCCAGGTCGCTCATGATGCCGGCCAGGATATTATTTGCAGTAAGGAATAGCGATTACCTGCTAATAAATAACATATATTTATAAAAAACAAACGTTTATTTGTAAAGGAATGTCAAATGGAAGAATATTTAACCGTCGATGAATTGTGCCAAAAGACCAAATACGCCCGGCAGTCTGTTTACAACATAATCAACAGGAATATTTTCAAACTCAATGAGCATTTTTACAAACCGACAGCAAAAAAAATATTATTCAAAAGTTCTGCAGTTGAAGCATGGCTTACAGGGGAAGGTGCGCAAGCTGTTAATCAGACGGAAATCATCGCCGACAATCAGACGATACAAAAGAAAAAGAAGCTTGTGAGCAACATCCATATATAAGGTTAAAGATAAAACTGCTTTTCACGGATATGACGATTTGATATGATTCATCCGGTTATATCAGTGGAAGGAGGTGGAAAATGAAAGGATAAAAAAAATGACAATTTCAGTGAAAGCTGAAGCTCATGTAATTGAGTTTCCAAAGAGAAAACTTCAAAAACAGCGGAAATCGGGGTTAAACGTCAACAAGGAGGGTTCCGTCCGGAAAATCAACGGTCAGGTATATATTGACTTCATATACTGCAATGAACGTGTCAGAGAAAATTCCGGCCTGCCGTGGAATGAAAAAAATGCCAAACACGTCAGGGAATAGCTTGATAAAATAGTGATCGCCATCAAGGAAGGCTCATTCAGGTATGCCAAGGTATTTCCCCAAAGTAAAAAAGTTGATTATTTCACCGCCAAAGAGCTGGAATTCCTGAAAATTACCAAAACCCCTGATCAAATCCTCTTCAAGGATTATGTATGGACCTGGTATGACCTGTTAAAAGGGTCTGGCCGTGTCACTGAAAGAACTCTCCTGGGTTATAAGGCTCATATCAATTGTTATCTGTTTTCTTTTTTTGGTGATTTGCCTTTTTCCAAATTCCAGAAAAGCACGTTTGACAAATTCATCAATTGGTCCAAGAACCAGAAATATCGGGGTAATGCGATTGGTAATGAAAGCGTCAACAAATTGCTCACTCTTCTGAAAATGATCGTAAAAGATGCTGCCATTGAATATACTTGGGGCAACACATTCAATCCCTTTTTCGGCTTTAAGAAACTGCCAACAAGGGATGCTTATGAAAAAATTCATCCGTTTTCCCTTGAGGAACAAGCAAAGATCATCAGCCATTTGCCGGAGCACTGGAAACCTTATTTTGATTTCGCATTAAAAGTGGGTCTGCGCCAGGGAGAGCAAATAGCGCTAAAGCCAAAAGATATTGATTGGGAAAAAGGGCTGCTTCACATCCGGAGAGCTATGACACGGGATGAAAACGGCGGCGTGATGGAAGGAAACACCAAAAACAAACACAGCCGGCGGACCATCAAACTGACGTTGGTGATGCTGGCCGCATTGAAAACACAAAAGAAAATCCACGACCAATTTCAATGTGAATATTTCTTCTGTACAACGACAGGGGAAAGAATTCATTCGCCCAATCTAAGAAAACGGGTTTGGATCCCAACCTTGAAAAAAGCTGGTGTTTTATACCGAGAAATGAAACAGACAAGGCACAGTTTTGCCACAAGTGCTTTGAGTTGTATGGAGAACCCCTTATGGATAGCCAGGGTCATGGGGCATCGGGACACGAATATGATTATCAAAGTATACAGCAAATATATAAAGGATGCAAATGGCTCACTTGATGGCAGCAAGCTCGATGATCTGTATTCGGGAGATAATGGAAAAGTAGGGTAGGGGAGAGCAAATGAGATTATGGCAAAATTATGGCAAAATATCGCCAAAAAACAAAAAGGATTTACGGCTATATACCGTAAACCCTTGATTTTAATGGCGCGCCCGGCCCGATTCGAACGGGCGACCTACGGATTCGTAGTGAATAAAACTAATGATTTTATCGAAGATCTAAAACCGGGCGCTTGATTATTTTTAATAATATTTACAATATTTTTGAATATTTGAAATAAAAAAAACTAAAATTAAGAAAATTGGAAAAAAAACATAATCTTTAAAAAATATCCTCGTATGTTGCTAAAATGTTGCTAAAAGAAAAAGCCTTCCGGATCTTCCGGCGGGCTTTTTTGTTTCCTGACTTACCACCCCATTAAAAAAAATTCAAGATCCCCCATTTGAAAACCATGGAAATGATCCCCCCAAAAAACACCACCAGAGCGCCGGAGTGTGGCGCTGGGGCAGGTATTTCAAAAAAGTCATACCTGAGCATGGCCTGGATAAATTATGCGCTAAAAATAGCGGTGGATAAAAAACCGGAAAAAGTGGCCTGTTTGACCCTGAAAGATCCAAAAAAGCATAAAAATTCCTGGTGCGGTGTAGCACAGGGAAATATTTATTAGAATAAAGTGAAAATAAAGTGAAAAAATCAATATAACATTTTGAAATAGAATTGAATTTTTGCTTAACTTTAAATCCTATAAAGTTTTATTTAGTGCCTGACCGGAAAGAATTAATGGCAATAATGCCGACTTGTTATTGATTTTTTGGCGCATGAAGATTCTTCGCAAAATCGTATTTTTTTGCTTGACTTTAGTGCTTTACTAATATTATAATA
>Ga0210051_1004926_pt1 | contig 12909 bp, 11 predicted proteins | sample CryGey092014_all_FD_185464 | JGI IMG/M metagenome (GOLD analysis project Ga0210051, IMG submission 185464) | Groundwater microbial communities from aquifer - Crystal Geyser CG23_combo_of_CG06-09_8/20/14_all (SPAdes) (version 2) | ecosystem: Environmental > Aquatic > Deep subsurface > Groundwater...
CTAAAAGCGGCTTAAGAAACCAGGAAACCAAACAATCAAACAATACGGCCCTAATTATTAAGGCATTTTTTATTTCCATTGAAAAAGGCTGTCTAAATTTCTTTGGAAGAGGTTTTTAGACAGCCTGGATGGGCCTTGGGCCCACAAATGTCAAACCTGTCTCGCTTGCGCGAAGCCCTGTCTAGGCGCCAAGGCGGACCAAGGCGGATAAAATCCTAGTATCTACTCGCTAGGTCCATCAATTTGTCATCCCGCACTTAGATGCGGGATCCATTCTTCCTGGATTCCAGATCAAGTCTGGAATGACACTGTAGTCACATAGAAATTTTACATAAAATAGGGGTCTAGTGAGTAAACACAAATCCTAAATCCTAATAGAGGGAAAACACCCAAATTTAAAAATACCTAAATCCCATATTCCTATTCCATATTCTGTTTTCTGTTTTTGGTTTATCGTTTATTATATTAACATGGGTATACTAACCAATCCCCAAATCCGAAACAAAAAAAAATCAAAAAGGTTCTATTCTTTTATATTCCCTAATTATCACCATGATTGTTTTATCAATTGGCCTTTCTATTGCCCAAATAGTGCTAACAGAAATTAAGGCCTCCGGCGATGTCACTAGTTCCCAGCAAGCTTACTTAGCGGCGGAAACGGGAATGGAAGAAGTAGCGCTTCTTTTGAAGAGTGGTGGCTCTATCCCCGTAACTGAAATGCCTGCACCTGGCGGGGGGAAATATTTTGCTTCTTACGGAAGTGCTATGATCGCTAATGGCAAGCGTACCAAAAAACTAATAGTAAAAGGTCAAGTTGCCGGAGTTGTAAGACAAATAGAAAAAGATACGGAGGAAGATCTTAACATTGTGATTACTGGTACTGTCACTATCAAAGATTTGTATGAACTATCTGATCTCTCTCTTCCAGACCCAACAACAGGTCTTTCAAGGGGTGTTACTACATGTAATCAATTAAATAGAGGGTTGGGATTCGGCGTTGATGCTTATAAACCTAATGATACAGGATATCCGATAGCCAAAAATATAACCATTAAGACGGGTGGTAATTTAACTACCATTGATCCCAAATTTTCCGGGGCTTTTGTAGCCTCAATTCCGGGATAAAAGATCAAGCTAGAAGTTAAAAATGCTCTTACCATTGAAGCTAGTGGTAAAATTGATGCTACTGGAAAAGGATATAGTGCTGCATGGGGGTCTTGGGGTGTTTCAGCTTCTGCTCAAGGATCGGGGGCCGGAGGTAACGGTGGCTTAGATTGTTCTGGCGGCGGGGGAGGAGGTGCCGGTTATGGAGGTAATGGCGGTACGGGTGGTATGTTTAGATCAACGGCAGGGGCGGGCGGCACAGCTTATAATAGTTCTTTCCCAGAATTTGGTTCCGGCGGTGGAAGTGGCGGTAGTCGTTTTTCCGCGGCAAGTCCTTTCGGTGCTTTTGGCGGTAATGGGGGCGGAGTAATAGAAATAGTTGCGGCTTCATTTATTATAAATGGTAAAATATCTGCTAATGGGAATAATGGTAATGGTCAGGGTTTGATTTATGGAACTGGCGCCGGTGGTTCAGGAGGTGGTATTTATTTGATCAGTACCAGAGACACGATTATAAATACTGGTAATTTGGAAGCTAAAGGTGGTAATGGTGCATATCCGGGATGCGGTGTTAATCCTGGTACTATTAATGGTCAATGTCCGGCAGGCGGTGGCGGCGGTGGCGGTAGAATTAAAATTGAGGCTGTATCTATTACTGGTACTCCAGTTGTTATGGGTGGAGTAAGTGGTTCTAATTTTAATGGTTCGCCGGGGTCTAACGGAGTTTTTACTTTTATAGCATTGTAAATGTTTGTCTATTTTTCCCGTTAATTGCGTCATCGGTGTAATTGAAGGGTTTTAAATTATAGGCATATATACCACCATCCCTAATTCCGGAAATTCTTTGATGATTTCATAATTTTTTAAAATATATTTCTGTAATTTTTTGGCATAGGCAAGGTTGTGGTTATTGGTCCAGACAATAATTGTGTCCGGATTTTTCTTTAGATAATCTATAGTTTTTTCTTCTCCACTTTCGCTATCGGTAATTTCTGTTAAATAAAGATATTTATTGACCGGTTCTTTATCGGATAAAAAGTAAAACGAAACAAATTTATTTTCGGCAATCATTTTCTTTTCGGGCAAGTTTCTTAAAAAAGTTGCTGCTTCTTTTTCTTCTTTTAATTTTTTAATGTTAAAATTCATGTCTTTAAAAAACCAAATCGAGGAAATAAGTAAAGATATGGTGGTTATAACTACAAATAAATTAAAAATCTTTTTATCATCATAAATTTTGGTCACTGCAAACGCGGCCGTTATTATGGCAAAGGGGATTACTTGTATCCAATAGTGCGGATAGTGCCTGGTTAAGAAAAGTAAAACAGGTGCAAAAAACATTGCGTAAAAGATAAAAATATTTTCCTCTCTTATTTTTTTTGAAAATGACAAGATAAATAAAAACCAAAGAGGAAATGTTTGTAAAAAAGTAAAAGATAATTTTTTGACTGCGTAGAAAAATGGTTCTTTCGGATAGGCCGTAAAATTTAAAACATATGCTTGGTTAAAAAATGGAGACAAAATATTTATTTCGGCAAAATAAAGTATAAGCGCTAGAAGCGGCGTTAGAAAGCCGCTCGAAAAGTCCAAAAAGGAACGCTTGTCTTTTTTAAAATAAAAAAAAGCAAGAACTGCGCTATTGACAATAAAAGTTTGTTTAAAGAGAAAGGCGATACAAGCCAACAACCCGGACAAAAATGGAGCATATATTAAAATATTATTTATGGAAAAGTATTGTGGATGGTTTTTTCTGTCATTCCAAACTTGGTTTGGAATCCATCCAATTGATTTATCCCTAATCTTTCTGGATTCCCGATCAGGTCGGGGATGACAATTTTGTAGATGAAAAGAGTACGACTTATCATTTAAATAAAAATAAAGGCTTAAAAGTAAAAAAAAGATTCCAAATGGCTCGGTTATTAAAAAGTTTCCTTCAAAAAAAGTAAAGGTAAGTAGAGATAAAAAAAGAGCGGGATAAAAGGCTTTCTTGTCTAGAGTAGAAGAAATTTTAGCTATTAAAAAAATGGAGCCTAAATTTACTATAAGGAGGAAAATTTTAAGAGAAACGGCACTTGTGGAAATCTTCAAGAAAGCGGCAAATAAATAATAAATTGCCGGATTTTTATGGTCAAAATAATTTCGGTAAGGGAGTAGGCCGTCATTTAAGCCGCTGGCAATTTTTAGGAAAACGCCTTCATCTTGCATTAAGGGTTTTAAAAATGACAATAAAAAAAGACCGGACGTGAATATTCCAAAAGATATTAAGACAATAGTAAGTTGTCTTTGTCGGTTCTTTGTCATGTAGTCATTTTAGGAGCTTTTTAAGAAGTTTTTAATAACTTTTTCCGGTTTGAAAATAGCGGTGAGTTCTTTTTCAATTTTTTCCGGATCGTACGGTTGGCAGGAGAAAACGTCAATTAGGAGTTGTTTGGTCTCGGTAAAAGAGTGCAAACTGATATGGGATGTCTCGATTACCACAAAGCCTGTTATGCCGGGATAATAATTTCCCTTCATAAGATATGGCATCGTTAATTTCTTCATGCCGATTTCCCCTGGCAATTTATTAAGTAAGTCATAAAAAATATCCATGTCTGCAAGTGTATTTTCATTGCAACCATGGAAGTCCAAGGTAAGATGATATCTTTTTACTTTTTCCATTGCTTCTCTAATGCCTCCTTCTTTAGTTAATGCTAATTTTTCAATAGACATAATAGTATTTTTTTGGAAAAAATTCAAGTATCAAATGTTTTGAGACCGTTGAAAAACTCTCCAAAGCTGTCATTGCGAGCGACCGGAGAGAGCGCGGCAATCTTGTTTCGAGTGTAAAGAGATTGCTTCGTTCCTCGCAATGACACTCTAAGAAACGTTGGAACGTTTTTCAACAGCCCATGGTTTTTAAGGGTTGTAGTTACTTGAATATTTTTGGATAACTGATATGCATGGCTTCTTTGGCTTCCTCTAGAGTTTTTAGGGTAATTTCATTGGCTTTTTCGGTGCCATGACCCAAAATCTTTTTTACTTCCGCTTCGGTTGCGCTTGCTCTTCTTTCCTGCATTACGTTCAGTTTTTTTATTATTTCTTCAGCCAGTGCGTCTTTAAACTCACTATAGCTAGCGTATTTAAACTCATTTTCGATTTTTTTGTAATTTTTGCCGCTCATAAAGGAAAAAATAGTCATAAGATTGGAAATAGCCGGCTTATTTGCCATGTCGAATTTTATTTCCTTGCCGGAATCTGTCACGGCTCTTTTTAGTTTTTTTCTTATATCATCCGGAGAATCAGAAAGCATTATGGTGTTTCCCAAGGACTTGCTCATTTTGGCATTTCCATCTAGGCCCAAAACTCTTGGTGCAATTGATAAAAGTGGTTCGGGAACCGGAAATATCTCTTTAAATTCTTTGTTAAAAGATCTGGCGACTTCTCTGGTTTGCTCCAAATGGGGAAGCTGATCTTCGCCCACCGGAACTAAATTAGCTTTAAATCCTAAAATATCGGCAGCTTGTGAAACCGGGTAGGTAAGCATTGCAACGGACATATTGCTTTCTTCAATGCCGGCGCTACGCAGTTCGTCTTTAACGGTAGGGTTTCTTTTAACTCTTGCTACGGAGACAAGATTTGAAAACATTTGATAAAGCTGGGATAGTGCAATAACCTTTGATTGAACAAAGAAAGTAACTCTTTTTGGATCTAGGCCGACCGCTAAATAGTCTTTGACAATTTCTAAAATATTGTCTTCTATTTTTTGATATTCTCGCCTGTCTGTCATATATTGAAAATCGGCAATTATAATAAAAGTGTCATATTCATCTTGAAGTTTGACCCTGTTATCCAATGTGCCAATTAGATGGCCAATATGTAATTTGCCGGTTGGACGATCGCCGGTTAGAATTCTTTTCATTCTTTTCTCCCTATTTTTTTAGATTATACATTAAAATTTTGTTAAATTAAAGCTGCTTGAATTGCAAAATGATTTAATTTTGTGTATTATTAGCATGTTAAGGGGTAGGTATGAAGAAAAAATACCTCATACGATCTGTAAAAATTCAGTCGTCACATAAAAAAAATGCCCCCGGCTTTGCTTACGCATACGAGTACCATCCCGAATTGGAGTTGGAAAAGGATAGCGGTAGCATCTTCGGCGTTATTGAGATTGTCGGAAATGCCGAAAGTTCAAAAGACATTGCCGAACTTATTTTAACTACGCTAAAAGAATCCTATTATGATAACCCTAAAAAAGAGATCCTGGCCAAATTCGAAAGTGCTTTGGGTAGCGTTAATGAAGCTTTGGTTGCAGCGGCCGAAGATGGAAAAATTGCTTGGCTTGGCAAACTTCATGCAGTAATTGCCGTTTTAAAAGATAGCGAATTGCATATTTCGCAGGTGGGTTCGGCAGAAGGTCATCTTCTTCGAAAAAAAGCTCTGACGCAAATAACCGAAGATCTTTCTCCGAAAGGCACGCCTCATCCCCTAAAGACTTTTGTTAATATTGCTTCTGGACAGATAGACAAGGGCGACAAAATTGTTTTCTTTACTCCAAGTCTTATTTTTAATATTTCCAAAGAAGAAATAAAAAGGGAATTAACAAATTATGCCAGTCCCGTGGCATTCAATAAGTTTTATCATGTTCTAGAGGAATTAAAGGTTCCCAATAGGCTGGCTTTTATGGCTTTAGACATTATTGATCCGGAGACTTTAGCAAATGATACTTCCGATTACCCTGACGAGTATTGGTTGGATGAAGTAAAAAACGTTTCGGATAATTTTATAAATCAGGCTTCGCCGCTAATTGAAAAGGCAGCCGAAAAGTCCAAAGACGTTTTTGTTAAAGGCAAAGGTATCGGGGAAAAGATCTTGCCCTATAAAAATTTGGCTGCTAAATATATATCGAAAATAGTTTCTACAGTTAAATCTAAAGCTCAAAGGGTAAAAAAACCAACAAGGCAGCCGAGAAACAATAATCAGCCATCTCGGGCAAGAGGTATTAAAATTAAGCACGATATTTCTTTCAAGCGTTTTATGCCGGGACTTAAATATATAAAAAAGGGTTACAAGGTGGGCGTCATTGCCTTGTCTCTTGTGGTGGTGTTATTTGTTGGAATAAAACTAGCAGGTAACAAAAAAACTGACGATAATTTGCAAAAAATAGAGACCTATAGCCAATACTTGAAGGATGCTTCGGTTTTACAGACTGGCGCTGTTTATAAAATTGCGTCGGTTCAAAAAGATGATGCCAGAAAAGATTTGGACAAAGCTAAAGATTTATTGCTGCAGGTAGAGAATTCCAAATTCAAGGATGATTTAAAAAATGAAATCGCAACATTAAAAAAGAACATTTTGGAAACCTATGACCAACTTGAAGGTATAATTAAAACAGATCCTGAGGAAGTAGTGAAATTAGAAAAAAGTTTCGATAAGTTTATTTATGCTTCTAAGGGATTTAATTTGTTCTCAAAAGATGGTTACGCCAAAGTTGACTCTGAGGGAAAAAATTACAAATTGGTAGAGAATGTCGCAACCGACGTTTTGGCGTGTGATGTTTTAGAAGACGGTACGTTTGTTTTCCTCACCGGTGAGCCAATGGTTTACGGTGCAACCGGTTCAGGAGTGAAAAGGCAGACTTTGTCGGTTGGGGATTGGTATAAGGCAAAAGATTTGGTAGCTTTCTATAATAAGATATTTATATTAGGAAGTGACGGAAAAATATATAGACACGAGCGCATCATGGAAGGTTTCACGAAGGCATCCTTGTATTATGAAGATGCTTCACTCGCGGATGCCGTCAGTCTTGCTATAGACAGTTCGGTTTATGCCCTATTAAAAGACGGCAGTGTAATTAAACTTGGCAGCGGCTTGAAGCAGACCTTTACCTTAAAAAATAGTCCGGTTCTTGGAGAGCCTAGTTTAATTTATGCTTCTCAAAGTGCTGGCGAGTTGTATATCTTCGATAAGAAAAATGCTAAATTAGCGGTGTTTGATAAATCAAGTGGAGATTTTAAAAAATTACTTTCTTCAGATAAGTTTAACGGTCTTACTTCTATAACGGCTGATAGCAGTGGAAATATTTATTTTCTTAATAGTCAATCAATTTATAAGTTGCCAAAAAATTAATTTCTTTACCTTTTTGGCTCATATACTATAATCTAATCTATGCAAAAAAATATTTTTTCTATTGATTTGTCTATGCTAAATAGTGAGCAACGAGAGGCGGTTACTTGCGGTGACGGACCCCTACTTATTATTGCCGGAGCGGGAACCGGCAAAACGAGCGTTATTACTAATAGAATCGCCTATTTAATTTCAGAAAAAAAAGCCAAACCGGAGGAAATATTAGCGCTTACCTTTACCGATAAGGCGGCTGCTGAGATGGAAGAAAGGGTAGATAAATTGGTGCCTTATGGTTTTATTGATACGTGGATATTGACTTTTCATGCATTTGGTGATCGTATTATTAGGGAAAACGCTTTAGATTTAGGTCTTCCCTCAAATTATAAAATTCTTTCTAAACCAGAGCAGATTGTTTTTGTGGAGGATAATTTAGGGGCTTTCGATCTAAAATATTATGCGCCGCTTTCAAACCCTACCAAGCACATAGAAGCCTTAACTTCTCATTTCTCCAGATTAAAGGATGAAATGGTGGAGCCGGAAAGATATATTAGTTTATGTCAGCAAAAACTTACAGATGAAAAGGACGAAGAAGAAAAAAAGGAATGGGAAAAGCAACTTGAGCTAGCCTTGGCGTATCTTAGATATCAGGAATTAATGGGACAAAATGGCTTTTTGGATTTTGGCGACCAAATTAATATCTGTCTAAAACTACTTAAAAATAATAAGCACATCTTAAAAAAATATCAGACGCAGTTTAAATACATTTTGGTAGATGAATTTCAAGATACAAACATGGCCCAAAACGAACTGGTGAAAATATTGGCCGGCGAAAATGGAAATATAACAGTCGTTGGTGACGACAATCAGAGCATCTATAAATTTAGGGGAGCGGCAATTTCTAATATTTTGGATTTTAAACAAAGTTATTTGGGAACAAAAGAAATTGTGCTTACCAAAAATTACAGATCTACCCAGGAAATTTTGGATGCATCATATAGGCTCATTAAGCACAACGATCCGAATAGTCTAGAATTTAAATTAAAGATAAGCAAAAAACTTGTTACCGAAATTCATGGTTCCAAACCGGTTCATATTCATTGCGATAAGTTGACGTCGGAAGCGGATAAAGTGGCTAGTATAATAAAAGAAAAAATAACAAGCGGCAAATACAGTTTTAAAGATTTTGCCATTTTAGTTAGGAAAAATTCAGCGGCTCAAAGTTTTATGCGGTCTCTTGCATATTACGGCATCCCATATAAATTTGACGGTTCAGCGGGTCTCTATAACCGGCCAGAAATTAGATTACTCATCAATTTTACAAAAGTTATTACAGATCCCAAAGATTCCATTTCTTTTTTTCATCTTGCATCCTCTGAAATATATAATTTTTCGGTTTCTGATCTTTCTTATTTAAATACCTTTGCTGGCGGAAAGAAAAGGACCTTGGAATGGGCAATGAAAAATGAAGAAAAGATAGAAGAAATTAAGGATAATTTATTTGACACGCCGCAAGAAAAAATTAAAGAAATACTTGCCGACCTTAAAAAATATAGAGAAATGTCTAGGCAAGATACGGTGGGTCAGCTTTTGTATTCATTTTTAAAAGACAGTGGCTACTTGTCATCTTTAATCCGTGAAGCGGATAATGCTTTAAAAACTGATGAGAAAGATGGAAGCTTATTTAAAATAGCGGAAGCGCAGGTTAAAATATCTAACATTGCAAAGTTTTTTGATCGCATTTCTCAGTTCGAGCACGTCAGTCAGGATAAATCTATTCTAAACTTTAAAATGCATCTGGAATCATTAATGGAGGCAGGGGAAGATCCATCTACGGCCGCCATAGATCCGGATTTAGAAGCGGTAAGTATTTTAACGGCGCATAAAGCTAAGGGATTAGAATTTGAAGTTGTTTTCATTGCTAATTCCGTGGCCGGGTATTTCCCATCTACCAGAAGGTCCGATCCGCTAACTATTCCGAGCGAACTTGTAAGCGAGACTTTGCCGGAAGGAGACGAAAAAGAAACCCATTTGGAAGAGGAGAGGAGACTTTTTTATGTGGCTATGACAAGAGCAAAAAAAGAGCTTTATCTAACTTCGGCGGAGGATTACGGCGGACAAAGAGTTAGAAAAATATCGCCGTTTGTTTTGGAGGCATTGGATTTGCCGGCAGTTAACATGGAAAAAGTGAAACTATCCGGGATTGAAGTTATAAAAAAATTTGAAAAGGGCAGCGGGGAAGTGGCTTTGCCCAAAAAGTTTTATGTTCAAGGGAAACTAACTCTTAGCCCTCATCAAGTTGACGATTATCTGTCATGTCCAAAAAAATTTGAATTTATTCATGTATTAAGAGTGCCGGTTAAAACGTTTCACGCAGTTGTTTATGGCAGTGCGGTTCATAAAGCTGTTGAGGACTATTTCTCGCGGAAGAAAGGCGGTTTTCCGGTAAAAGTGGAAGATTTGCATAATGTCTTTAAAGCTAATTGGCTAGATGAAGGATTTATTACGAGAGAACACGAAGAAAAAAGATTTTTGGCCGGCAAGAAAGCGCTAGAAAATTTTTATCAAAGAGAGGAAAAATTGCAGAGGTTTCCGTCTAGGATTGAAGAATGGTTTTTAGTCGATTTGCTCGATTTAGACGTAAAAATTAGAGGCCGCTACGACGCCATTTATGAAGATCCTAATTTTATCGAGATTAAGGATTTTAAGACTTCTAATGTTGAAAATAAAGAAAAAGCTGATGATAAAGCTAAAAAGAACAGGCAATTGTCAATTTATGCGCTTTCTTATTTGCATACCAAAAATAAACTGCCCGATAAACTAACGTTGGATTTTATTGATGTTGGTTTAATTGGGGAGTCCGAGCGAAACGAGAAAGATATAAATAAAGTAGTGTCCGAAATTAAGACGGTTGCGGATGGGATAAAAGGATGTGATTATAAAGCTAGCCCTGGGTTTGGTGAGTGCGGATGGTGTGCTTTTACCGAAATCTGCCCTTATACCATAAATGATGTATAGAAATATCGAAAAATTAAAATCGAAGAACTAGAAACTATCATTCTCAATCAAAAAAAGTACTTTCTTTTTTGTCTTGTTAAAATAATCTTCGGCAAAGTAAAGCTTATAAGGCGCAGTGGTTTTTTGTTTCCAATATTTTAAGACTAGATAAAAATTTACTATTTCCATAAAATTTTTGACGTCATTTTCGGAAATATCAGACAATAATTCCGGAATTTTAAATTGGTCAATTAAGTTATAAAAATCCAGAGGCTTAATATCATAAGCCGGTAACCGCCTTTCTATAGCGCCGGGCCCAAACTGTTCCGTAAAAAAATATCCCAAAAAATACAGATATACTCTTGCTTCTTCAACTTTTATGAAGCATAAATTTAGTTCTTCGTGCCCCAAGTCTTTGGTGGTAAGCATGTTAACAAAATCTAAAATATTTAAATAGCGATAATATAATTCAGAAATAAGTATATTTATCTTAACCCAATCAAAAAGATAAGTTGACTGCATTATTTTTGCTAAAAGGTCGTTGGTTATTTGATTTTTTCTCATTGCAAACTCTTTTTTTAAAAAAGGCGCGCTTTTTTAGCGCGCCGTTTTGAGGTTAATACTATCTATTTCTTCCGGTCTGAAGATCTTGATTTTTTTCTCGATTGAATGCAAAGAATATAAGTTATCCGGCTTTGTATATCCCCAGCCTAATACTTGGTGAAGTAAAAATCCATCAAGTTCTCGGCATCTTTTAAATGCTTTCCAGTCATACTCATTGTCGGTTAAGGCAAGAAAAGCTATTTCGATTAACGGACTGCTGGTAATGATCAATTGATTTTCCTTGCTTGCAGGTCTTAGTATGAATTCTTTGAGATTCCTCCCAAGCGGTAAAAACAGGTCTTCATAATGGACAGACTCAACAATGGCTTTAGTAAACGACCTTTCCCATGGATGATCTAATTCTTGTTTCATCATTTCTTCCAGCGCATCCTGAATGGCTTGACTAAAGAAAGGACCATTTGGCGGGCTTAGATTTTCATTTTTTTCGATTATTTCTAAACCGAGAGCTTCAGCAGTTTGAATATGCCGCCCTAATGTGCCGGTAATCGCTTTTTTTGAAAATTTGTCGCCAATTTTTTCCCGAAGGTTTTGGCAAGCTGCCTTACCTTCTTCTGTCAATAAGTCATTTTTGTGCTTGGCGTGTCTTAAAACCAGAATATCTGTCTCATATATGTCATAGAAGTCAGAAAGTTTTCGCGTTAGCATTTTAAAGCCCCCTTTTAAATTTGGAAAGAACATTTTGTATATTTTATCAACAAAAAAGTGCTTTTTTGTACTTTCAGTTGTACGACGTAAGGTTCTTGCTTTTGTTGTGGCAAATAATGCGAGAAAGATTTTTTAAAACTTCGCCAAAGATAACTGTGGATAAGCTTGAATATTATTTTCCTCTTAAGTGGTACAATTATCATGCAGTTAGTACTTTAAAAAGCGAGGTGAGAAAAATGAAAAAACTTTTTTCGGCATATAAAGCAAAAAGAATGCAGAAATGGCTTAAAAAAGATCCATATTCAAAAGTTTTCTTAGAGACTCCTATCTATTATATTTTGGGCGTTACATTGATATATGTCATTTGTTTTATTTTAGAACTTACGCGCAAGTTGAAAGTTAAATACCCTAGCGTCAAATTTAAATATATAGATGATTTGAAATCTCTTTTGGCCAAAAATCCAAATTATGCGACATTATTCTATTCAAATCATAGAACTAATTTGGACGGAATGGTTCTTTCATATTTAATGTTTAGGATTGGATACAAGCGCTGTTACAAAATTACAAAAGTTGAAATTTTTGGCTGGCCAATTTTGGGCTACCTTGCATGGATAGCGGGCTGTCGTCCAATAGAACGAGGTTCGAATAAAGGATTTGCAAACTTAAAAAAACTAATGCAGCGTGGAGAAGTTATTCTCATTTTTCCTCAAGGTACATTTTTGAAGGAAAACGGCAAAATGCCGGTATTTAAAGAAGGAGCAGCATTGCTGGCGGCTTACTATGATACTATTTTGGTCCCCGTTAAGATATCGGGCAGTGTTAGTCTCTCTACATCGACAACATATTTATTGAAGATGCCGGAGCTTAGCAACAATCTTTATGATTCAAAAGATAGAAAATCCAGAATAAAATTATTAAAAAAATTAATGGCTTCGAGGATAGAAGTACCTGATTCCTAATTCTTTATAAACTCCCAATTTCTAGTAAAAATGGGAGTTTTTGATATAATATTTCTATGTCAAAGAGTGACAGTTTATTGGGCGGCTGGAGCTATTCGAAAGGTCTAAAGAAGGTGTTTTGTTTAAAAATGGAAGGAGCTTTATAACGTGAAAAAAGGTGTAAACTATACGGGTGTCGGCGTAGGTGCTGTAATTGTAAATAATAATGGTGAAATTTTCTTAGGTAAAAGAGGCCGGGATTCTCGAAATCAAATTGGTTTTTGGTCGATTCCGGGCGGCGGAGTTCGGTTTGGTGAAAAATTGGCTGATGCTATAATAAGGGAAGTCAAAGAAGAACATGATATAAAGATATGTCAAGTACCCCGTTTTTAAACAAGTTGTCTTTGTCTTGGGGAATTGCTAATTAATGATTTTGAATAATAAAGTACTCTGAATTTTACGGGTGACATTTTTAAACTGGAATGGATTCTGCTTTTGT
>Ga0210051_1004927_pt1 | contig 12908 bp, 9 predicted proteins | sample CryGey092014_all_FD_185464 | JGI IMG/M metagenome (GOLD analysis project Ga0210051, IMG submission 185464) | Groundwater microbial communities from aquifer - Crystal Geyser CG23_combo_of_CG06-09_8/20/14_all (SPAdes) (version 2) | ecosystem: Environmental > Aquatic > Deep subsurface > Groundwater ...
CAGATCGTCGCGGAGCTTGACACAACCTTCCTTAAGGCCGCGCTCAACGAAGCAGAGGCAAACGTCCAACGCGCGAAAGTCCAGCTCGCCGACGCGAAGCGGAACCTCGACAGGACGACTGTGCTCTTCACAAAGAACCTTGTTGCACAGCTTGACCTCGACGCAGCCCGAACGACCTACGAAGCCGCGTCTGCGACGGTGAAGCAGATGCAGGCGCAGATGGACCGCGCGCGTGTCAACATAGACTACGCCACGATCCGCTCCCCCATCGACGGCGTGGTGATCTCCCGGAACGTGGACGTGGGGCAGACGGTCGCCGCCAGCCTTCAGGCGCCGGTCCTTTTCAGTATCGCCAACGACCTGACGAAGATGCAGGTGCAGGCAAGCGTGGATGAAGCGGACATTGGACGCATCAGCGTCGGCTTGCCGGTGACGTTCACCGTCGATGCATACCCGAACGAGATGTTTACCGGGACCGTCTCGCAGGTCCGCCTCGCGCCGGTCATCGTCCAGAACGTGGTAAACTACACTGTCATCATCGATGTCCCGAACAAGGACCTGAAGCTCATGCCGGGAATGACGGCGAACGTCTCCGTCCTTGTCGCTGAGAGGGACAGCGTGGTAAAGGTGCCGGCACTCGCTCTGACGTTCCGGCCCACTCAGAGTCTTATCGACGCCGGGCTTGTGAACCTCCCCCACCGGCCGGACAGCGGGTCGAATGGAAACCGCAGCCGGCCCGATCGCGGCGGGATGGGCATGCAGGGACGCGGCTTCGGCCAGGGCGGCCCGGGACAGGGTCAGCGGCGGCAGGGAGGCATCTTGTGGGTCATGGACTCGAAGGGGACGTTGAACCCGGTGCCCGTCAGGACCGGGCTCTCGGACGGGACGTCCACGGAGATCGTTGCGGGGAACGTGAAGCCGGGTGACAAGGTGGTTCTCGGCGTCATCGACCCGAACCCGACAGCGCAGGGGCCGTCGCAGAACAACCCGTTCGCGCCTCAGAGGATGGGTGGAGGAGGCGGAGGCCGCCGGTGAGCAAGAATTTAACCATGTCAGGCGTTTCGTCAAATGGCGCGCTCGTCCATGTCGAACACCTCGTCAAGATCTACACGTTGGGCGATGTGGAAGTGCATGCCCTTCGCGGCATCTCGCTCACGATCGAAGCAGGCGAGTTCGTTGCGGTGATGGGTGCAAGCGGTTCGGGCAAGTCGACGTTCATGAACGTCCTCGGCTGCCTCGATCAGCCGACAAGAGGTAAGTACTATCTCGAAGGGACTGATGTCTCGGCCATGAGCCGCGATGCCCTTGCGAGAATCAGGAACGAGAAGATCGGTTTCGTGTTCCAGGGGTTCAACCTTCTGGCACGGACGAGTGCACTAGAGAATGTGGAGCTCCCTCTCTTCTACACGCACAGCGTCAGCATGGGCCAGCGTCGGGAAATTGCTATGGAAGCGCTCAAAACCGTCGGGCTGCAGGACCGGGCGGACCACCATCCGAGTCAGCTTTCCGGCGGGCAGCAGCAGCGCGTCGCCATTGCGCGTGCACTCGTGAACAAGCCCTCCATCATCTTCGCCGACGAGCCAACTGGCAACCTCGACACGCACACGAGCTTCGATGTGATGGGTATCTTCCAGGAGCTCAACGCACGGGGCATCACAATCATCATCGTGACGCACGAACCGGATATTGCGGCGTTTGCGAAGCGGAACGTCGTGTTCCGAGATGGGAGAATCCTGCGGGATACTGTCGTCGAGACGCCGCGGAGTGCTGCTGAAGCGCTGGCCGCGCTCCCGGTCATCGAAGAGGAGGAACCCGAATGAACATTGCAAATACGCTTCGCGTCGCGATCCGCTCGCTCGGCCGCAACAAGATGCGGTCGTTCCTCACGATGCTCGGCATTATCATCGGCGTCGGCGCGGTCATCGCCATGATGGCGATCGGCGAGGGCGCCCAGCACAACATCCAGCAGAGTATTGCCGCCCTCGGCACAAACGTCCTGATCGTCTTCCCTGGCTCGATGAATGCGGGGGGCGTCCATATGGGAGCCGGATCGCGGACCACCCTGACAGAGGGTGATGCGCAGGCAATTGCCCAGCAATGCCCGGCGGTTGCCTACATCACCCCGCTCGTCCGCGCCGGGGCACAGGCCGTGTACGGCGAACGGAACTGGGCCACCAGCGTTATGGGTGCGACGCCTCCCTACTTCGCGATCCGGGACTGGAACGTGAGTGACGGACAGATTCTCACGGACCAAGAGAACCGGTCGCAGGCGAAGGTGTGCCTCATCGGGAAAACCGTCGCGGAAAACCTGTTCGGCGACGCCAACCCGATCGGTGCGATCATCCGCATCCGAAAGCTCCCCTTCCGAGTCATCGGCATCCTGGAGCCGAAGGGACAGAGTGCATCGGGAGACGATCAGGACGACATCATCGTTGCGCCGTTCTGGACCGTCCAACGGAAGATCCTCGGGAGCACCACCGTGGTGCGTCAGTTCCTCGTCTCGGCCCGGAGCCAGGGTCTCATCGACGAGGCGCAGACCGAGATCACACAGCTCCTTCGCCTCCGTCACCGTATTATGCCGATGATGGACGACGACTTCACCGTCCGGACACAGACCGAGATCGCCAGTGCAGCAGAGTCAACCTCCAAGATCATGACAATACTCCTCGCGAGCATTGCTTCCGTGTCGCTCATCGTCGGCGGCATCGGCATCATGAACATCATGCTCGTCTCGGTCACCGAGCGAACGCGCGAGATCGGTATCCGGATGTCCGTCGGTGCAAGGAGCCGCGACATTCTTTACCAGTTCCTTATCGAGGCGATCTTCCTCAGCCTCCTCGGCGGCATCGTGGGAGTCCTCTTCGGCGTAACAGCGTCAGCCCTTGTGGGTAAGTTCGCCGAATGGCCCGTCCTTGTCTCACCGTTCTCGATCCTCCTGGCGTTTCTCTTCTCGGCGGCGGTCGGCATCTTCTTCGGCTTCTACCCGGCGAGAAAAGCCGCACTCCTCAATCCCATCGACGCGCTCCGATACGAATAGGTTTGTCTCTTCCCCTCAAGGCCGCGGTAGCGCGCTTCCAATGTGCTCCCCGCGGCTTTCTCGTTTCTACGCCGCACGGCGCGTCGAGGGGCACTCAAAGGCGAGAAACGGCTTGCCGGCCAGTTGTGTTTCGTGGGAGAGAACCGGAATGTTCTTTGACTTTGTCCCACTTCTTCGCTAAACTAAAACAATCTTTGGCTCGAACAAGCCCGGAGAACCTGCATTCGTCGTGACCTTCTGCCTCAATTCACCGCCCAGCACAGAATAGCGTAGAGGTCTGATGTATGGCCAATCACTTCTTTGCCACGAAACCACTTAGCTTGCTGCTCGAGGAAATGAAAGGAGAGAAGAGGCTCCGGCGCGTCCTCGGTCCGGTAACACTTACAAGCCTCGGCGTCGGTTGCATTATCGGTGCGGGCATCTTCGTCCTGACTGGCGTCGCAGCTCACGATAAGACTGGCCCTGCCCTCATACTCTCCTTCGTCCTTGCAGGAACCGCTTGCATCTTTGCGGCCCTTTGCTACGCCGAGTTTGCATCGATGGTCCCGATCGCAGGTTCCGCATTCACGTACGCCTACGCCACGCTCGGCGAGCTCATCGCATGGATCATCGGGTGGGATCTCGTGCTCGAGTACGGAGTTGGTGCCGCGACCGTCGCCCATGGATGGTCGGCCTACTTCCAGGATCTTATCGGGATATTCGGATTCAAAGTAGCGCATGCCATCTCGCAAGCACCATTCGACTTTAACCCCGACACCGGACTCCTCGCCGTCACCGGCACGGTGCTCGACCTTCCGGCTATTATCATTACCGCCGTCATCGCAGCAATCCTCGTGAAAGGGATCAGGGAAAGCGCAACCTTCAATACCGTAATGGTCATCGCGAATCTTCTCATCGTCCTCTTCGCCATCGTGGTCGGCGCATTTTACATCAACCCTGCCAACTGGCATCCGTTTGCCCCATATGGCTATACCGGCATCAGCTTCTTCGGCAAGACGATCCTGGGTCAGAGCGGTCCGGGCGGGGAGCCGCTCGGCATGTTCGCCGGGGCTGCCTTGATCTTCTTTGCATACATTGGGTTTGACTCGCTTTCGACGCACGCGGAGGAGGCGAAGCGACCGAGCAGGGATGTGCCAATCGGGATCATCGCCTCACTTGTCATCTGCACGGTCCTCTACCTCCTTGTGGCGGGCGTCCTTACCGGGATGGTGCCATCCAACAAGATCAACATTAATGCACCCGTTTCCAATGCGTTTGCGCAGGTTGGACTCTCCTGGGCGCACCCCATCGTTTCGTTCGGAATTCTCATAGGGATCACAACTACCCTACTCGTCCTGATGCTGAGCCAACCGCGTATTCTCCTCGCCATGTCACGCGACGGCTTGGTTCCCCCCAGCATCTTCGGGGCCGTGCACGAGAAGTTCCGGACGCCATGGAAGTCCACCATCCTCACCGGCATTTTCGTCGCCACGCTCGCAGGATTCCTGCCGCTCCGCGTCCTCGCGGAACTGGTAAACATAGGCACGCTTCTTGCATTTGTCATCGTCTGCAGCGCGGTCCTCATAATGAGGAAGACGCATCCGAACGCCGAACGGCCGTTCCGAGCCCCCTTTGTCCCGCTCGTCCCGATCCTCGGCATCCTCTTCTGCCTCCTGTTAATGTTCTCGCTGCCGGCGGAAAATTGGCTCCGGCTTGCAGTTTGGCTGGTCATCGGACTTGTGATTTATTTCAACTACGGGCGCTTTCACAGCGTTCTCGCCCGGCAGCGGGCGGCTGCATCGGCCGCCAAGGCGGTGGAGGAGGTGGTAGCAGTTAAGTGAGTGCAGACTTTCCGCCGCGCTAATATCTCACACACATCAGGATCGCGGCACACATCCTTATGAAATCAGGAAGCCGCAGCCAACTGCGGCTTCCTTCGTCACAGGAGGTGGCATGGCCCAATCGCAGACAACGGCAGCCCCCGCAGAGGGGCATGCGTTCAAGCGGGAGCTCCGGCTCTTCGACTGTACGATGATCGTCGTTGGCTCGATGATTGGGTCGGGCATCTTCATCGTAAGCGCCGATATCGCCCGGACCGTCGGATCGCCCGGGTATCTTCTCCTCGTCTGGCTCATCACCGGCGCCGTCACCGTCACGGCGGCGCTGAGCTACGGGGAGCTTGCCGGCATGATGCCCCACGCCGGCGGCCAGTACGTGTACCTCCGCGAGGCGTACAACCCCCTCATCGGATTCCTTTACGGGTGGACGCTTTTCCTCGTCATACAGACCGGGACGATCGCCGCCGTGGCCGTCGCGTTTGCGAAGTTCACCGCGGTCATTATCCCGGGTCTCAGCGAGACGAACGTGCTTCTGTCGATCGCCGGACTCAACGTCACCGCTTCCCAGATTGTTGCGATCCTCAGTATCATTGTCCTGACCGCCGTCAACGTCCGTGGCATCCGGACCGGAAAGATGGTACAGAACTCATTCACGATTACGAAGGCCCTTGCTCTCCTCAGTCTGATCCTGATCGGAATCTTCATCGGCCGCAATGCGACAGCGATCACGGCAAACTTCTCACACCTCTGGGAGGCAAGCTGGACCCGCGTGGCGAACAGCGCAGTTGCATCGGTGGAACCGCTCTCCGGCCTGATGCTCTTTGCCGCCATCGGCGTGGCAATGGTGGGATCGCTCTTCTCCAGCGACGCGTGGAACAACATCACGTTCACAGCGGGAGAAGTCGTAAACCCGAAGCGGAACATCCCGCTGAGCCTCTTCCTCGGCACGATGACGGTCACAGTCCTCTACGTGCTGGGGAACATCGCGTATCTCCTTATCCTTCCGCTCACCGGCAACGCTGACGCGGGGGATGTTGTCGGCCGGGGTATTCAGTTCGCTGTAAGCGACAGGGTGGCCACTGCCGCCACGTGGATGATCTTCGGCGAAGCCGCCGCAGTCATCATGGCGGCTCTCATCATGATCTCGACCTTCGGCTGCAATAACGGACTCATCCTTGCGGGGGCGCGCGTGTACTATGCGATGGCCAATGATGGGCTCTTTTTCAAGAAGACGGGGACATTGAATTCCAAAGGAGTGCCGGCCGTGGCGCTTGTCGTCCAAGCGGTGTGGGCGAGTCTTCTCTGCCTCTCCGGGACCTACAGCGACCTGCTCGACTACGTGATCTTCGCCGTCCTGATCTTCTACATCCTGACCGTGATCGGCATCTTCATCCTGAGGAAGAAGCAGCCCGACGCCGAGCGGCCGTACAAGGCGTTCGGATACCCCGCCCTCCCGGCGCTTTACATCCTCGCCGCGGCGGCGATCTCCGTCGACTTGCTCATCTTCAAACCGGCCTACACATGGCCGGGGATGGTCATTGTCCTGCTCGGGATTCCTATCTATGTCCTCTGGAAACGGTACGCACAATGATGGAGGAGCCCACCGATGACAAAGTTCTGGCTTTCTTTTGTGCCCCTCTTCCTCGCCGTCGATGCAATCGGCACGCTGCCCCTCTTCGTCGGACTCACAGAGGGACCAGACCGCCGGCGTGCCACTCATCGTCGGACCCGGAGTCCTCGCGACCATCCTGATCCTCCTCCACGAGAACGGGTTCCCGGCCACCGTTTCCGCCACGCTCATCAACATCCTCCTTGCGGGCTTCATCTTCTGGATGTCACGCTCCATTGGCCGCGTCCTTGGGAAAGCGGGCTCGAAGACCGCGTCGAAGCTTGCCGGTCTCCTGCTGGCGTCGATCGGCGTGATGATGGTGCGGCGGGGGGTCGTAATGATAGTCGCATCAGGAGGCCGCTAGACGGGAAGTCTGCGGTGAAAAGGCGGGCGCATCGTCTGCCCCCCCGCCTTTTCACCGATGCACAAGGCCTGAAGTTAGTGCAGGAGTTCCGCCGAACCAACGGCGGACGGTTCCCTCAGCTTGCGCCGTGCCGGGCACACAACACAGAGAGAGAACGTTCCCGTTCGCTTCCTGTGTCTCGATGCGGAGCGCGGACGTTACTTCGCAAGAACCATCTTGCTTACTCCGACCGCTGTCCCAGCCTGTAGTCTAAGGAAGTAGACTCCGCTCAGCAGACTGCTCCCGTCAAACCGAACAGAGTGCGACCCCGCAGGCTGGTATTCGTCGATGAGCGTCGCTACTTGCCTCCCCAGCATGTCGATCACCGTGAGTCTCACATGGCCCGGCTGAGAGACTTGGTACCGGATCGTGGTAGAAGGATTGAACGGATTGGGGAAGCTTTGGAATTGCCTATCCCCCTGCAGCATTATGCTTCCATTTCCGCCAGAAAGACTTGATTCCTCTTTCCCTTGCCGCCCATTCCCCCCCATGCCTTTGATCAGCCATCGTGCCATCGCGATAGATTCATCTTCGGCGTACTTCGCCTCCAGCTCCGTCAGCGCCGCGTTAGCTCCATTTCCATCTCGGAGCATGAAGTAGCACAGAAGGGCTGTCTGAATGAGAGCCTGTTTCCCGTGCTCAGTTTGCGCGAACTGATTGCGTACCGTTTGCAGTGTTGCAAGGGCATGCTGTGCATCCGCCACACAGGCACGGGCATTCGCTAAAGCCATCAGCGATACCGCTTGGAATTCTCCCGCTCCCTTTGGAAGCGATTCAAGGTATGAGAGAATTGCCGGATCAAGGTTCTCGCGAAAGACGGTGACAAGCCCAGTGACGGCGTACAGTCCCTCCCTCGACTCTGGAGCGACGCCGACAATCGTCTTGTAGATGTCGGTAGCTTCGGCGAATCGCTTCTCGTGCAGACGTTCTCTGGCCTCGTTCAGGAGGAATCTGAAATCCGACGCCCCTTTCATCGTGCTCCTCTCATCGAGTGACGCATCCGTCTCTCCAGTCCGAAGGTTCGAGAGCGCGATCTCGCTCGAACTCTCTATCCGATCCATCTTCGGCTGGGGAGGCGATTGACACCAGGGAGAATACTCCAGGTACGAATCACTTGAGATCACGAACTTGGTAGGATTCGGCGGATTCTGTCCCCACCAAGTGTTGACTGCGGTGATATAGCAGTACGATGAGGCCGAGACATTTGCGGTCGTGTTGTCGTAGATACGGTTCCCTCTCACGTTTGAGTTCATTCCCGACCCGATCCATGGGCTTGAGTAGTAGTATGAGAGAACGCCGTATGCATTGCCCGAGATCGTGGAGTTCGACGGACCCGAGCACTCGAAGTAGTATCCACACTTGCCGAAGGAGGGAGAGGACTGATTGTCACAGCGGACACCTGCGTCCCCGTTGCCCAGGATTGAGTCACGGACAAGATAACCGTTGCTGTTGTTGAAGTAAATGCCGCTTGTGCCATAGAGCGTGTTGTCCAAGATCTTCGTGTACATGATCACAGGCGTGCCGGCACTCGGGTTGCTCGGGACGTTCAGCAGTGAGAGCACGGCACCTCCATAGGTAAGTACCCTCTCAATCGTGCAATACGACAGCGTGGAATTGCTCGAACCAGCGCCACTTAGCACAATACCGCTCCATGTCCCTGACGGGCTATTACTTGTAAAAGTAATCCGACTACTTGAAGTGCCAGTAGCGTTTAATGTGCCATTCACCGTAAGCGATACTCCTGAACTGAGCGTAAGGGTTGTCCCCGCATTTAAGATGAGAGCGACCCCAAAAGATATGCTCAGGTTCTCTCCTATTAGGACGACGCCGCTCCAAGTCTGGGATTCAGCAATGCTGCCATACCAATAAGGGCTTAGATCCGCGGTCATTGTTGAACCGCTATTACTGATGTTTTGGAGGAGAACGTTGGAATTCGATCCGCTGATGAACTTTGAGTTAGAAGGTGAGCTAAAATCATTAAGCTTCCTGGCGTTGGTTGTGCCTGGGAAGGGGTCGCCACCACTTGCGTATGGAGCAGAACTGACACCGGCAGCTTCTATCAGATCGACCGTAGAATAATATATACGCCAGATGAGCAATCCACCGGTGGGCAAAAACCTGTTCCAGTCAGCCCCAGTCTGTCTATTCTCGATCAGGATGTACTCGCTGCTATAAGACCCTTTGATTTTGTATACTGTATTCAAGCTGTAAGGTATCTGCGCATTTAGGGCTTTGGAATCAGTGTTTTGAAATGACAACCAGCCGAGCTCATAGCGCTGTTGAGGCACAATCGGTGCAGGGTTATTCCCTCTCTGACTATTGTTGTCTCCACCTTTGTTTCCTCCGTTTGCCATTAAACCCCACAAACCGTAATCATACGGCGCATAATATTGGTCACCTAGGCCCAAGATATGTCCAAACTCATGAGAGTGCACTCCGATATGGGAGAAGGTGGCATCATTTACCTCGCTGTTGCGAGGGATACTCGGCGGTGGATATTTGAATCTCTCACTCATTATGTACACATTGCCACTCATTGCAGGATGTAGTTGACCGTCAACGTACATATTGCCGGCGTAGATTACGCATAGCTTGTGTGTTGCGTCCGAGGCTGGAACGATTCCTTGTTGGGCTTGCGCTGCAGCAAGTACAGCATTCAGAAACTGCTCAAAGTTGCCAGCCCAAGATTGATTGTGATAATACATCTTAGTATTCGATAAAATCACCCACCTAGGAATCCCGTTGTTTACTTGATTCAACAGAGCACCGGTTAATGTGAGGGCGCTGAGTGACATATCACGGTAGTAATCACGCATGCTTCCGTAGACGGGTTCTCCATCGGGCGAGGTTGTGTTATACACATCTAGGGAGAAAAGAAGATTTGTAAACTGAGCAGCCGTATATTCCGAGTAGCTTGGCTTTGTACCTCCGTATCCCAATGGCATTGGCCAGTCCGTGGGATTCTGATGCTTTATGTCACTGAACTCAACAAGAATAACCTGCAAATAGATTGAAGAAGGTACAGAGGAAATCGTTGCTGGACCACTCCTTTTGAATGCTCCAGGATCATTTCCCACCCCCCGTGCTCTTGCTACTTTTGCACGCCATTCTGAAGAGTTGAAAATGTCCTTCCGTATCCCGTGTCTTCCTTGATCGTCTATTCCAACTTTGAATTGCGAACTGAGAAGATTTCCAGAAGCGTCGATCACGACATAATAATAATGCCTGTCCTGTTCGTTGTAGGCAAAGAGATAACCTCCTGCAGTTTGGTAATAGTGGCCAAACTCATCTGCATAATCCCTGCCTAGAAACGAGGCACCGTTAGGCTGATAATACCGCTTCACACCATATTCTTCGTTGATGGCAAATGAGGTCTGAAGCGTGACGCTCAAGAGCATCAAGACTGCAAGAATTTGCAATTTGGTTTTCATGGTGCTTCTCCTATCTTAAATAGAGGCTATGAATTACTTGCGTTCTCCCGTTCCATGTGACCTGAATGAAGTAAACACCTGAACTGACTATTGCATTTGTATCATCTTTAGCATCCCACACCACGCAGTGCCTGCCACTCTCTTGTTCCTGGAAAAGCAGCGTTTCGACTTCTTGCCCAAGTACATTGTAGATGTCAATACAAACATCCCCTTTCGCTGGAAGCGAATATTCGATGTTCGTTTCGCCATTAAATGGATTAGGATAGCTTTGATAGGCGCGAAAATCGGTTGGATGCAGTGAATTTTCCTGAACATCACTCACAGCTCCAGTGCAGAACTTCCATTCATAATCGTCCACTGGCGGGCCTTCGTACTTCCAATTAGAGTTGCCATCTAGGCTGTCACCATACCAATCAGTAGTTCTGGCAGAGAGTATTACGGTAATTGTATCTAGAATAGGAAACTTTTTCTCTGGTGTGAAAACGAAGAACCACCCATCTGAGCTTTTGTCAAGGTGTCCGTTCAACTTGCCTTCTCTCAGCGAGAAAACGCTAATGTTGCTGTCGGCGATACTCTGCGGAGGTATTGTGTTGAGAAAGAAATTTATCTTCGAGCCGATATCTACGTTCTCTGCGCTAGCGCTTGGCGAGGTTGAGAAAACGTGGAACAACCTAGACGTAACAGTCGTGCTGTTAATATTTCCCCTCTTCAAAACATAGTTCATCCCGAGACCAAAACCATCTCGGCGCACTTCACCAATCCCAGGAGCAAGCCACACATAATATGTTGCTTCTGTTATATCGTATGTTTCCACCAAAAATTTTAGACAGTTCTCAAATACACCTGCATGACTGAAGAGTTTCTCAGACTTTCCTTCTAGTGTGACGGTGTAGGAGATAGTGCTATTAGATGCTTGAATCTCCACTATCCATTTGCTCCCAACATCTGCTGATACGTCGTAAATCATCTGATCTCTTCCTGAGATTCTACCGTAGACATTCCCTACCGAATCCTTTCGAAGGTATTTCGACAATCCGTGCGGGTTCCCATCGGGTCGATTCTGAACATAGTACAGGGTATCATTCATCATTTCGGTTCGCACTATCTGAAGGGTATCCGGATAGTAATATGGGGGTACCTCAAAGGACAGATAAATCCAAGTGTTACCTACTTTTAGCGGAAAATAATCCGTTGTACCAAGGGTCTGTGCGGCATTGTTACGCACCAGTCCCAGACTGAATACCAAAAGAAAAGAAAGCTTCGCTGTCATACTCAGTGCGCATGAACTCAACCGTTTGAATGTGAACGATGATCGTTCCTTTTCTATATTCACTCTTCCTTACCTCTTGACCTTTGATTCACCACACATGATAGAGTAAACTCGTATTCATCTTTCACCTGTTTTTTTCCAATCTACGAAAAAGTATGCATTATTGTGATGAACCAAATTTTTTTGAAACCCTCCTATTGCTCATCTTGCAAGCAATATTTTTCTCCACATTTGATATTGATCAAATGTGAGATGACAAAAGTATATTCCACTGGCAACGCTCCTGCCGGCTCGGTCTTTCCCATTCCACGGCACCTCGTAACTCCCTGGCTGACGTATGTCATTCACCAATTCAATCACCTCCCTTCCTAGAATGTCCAGTATTCTCAATTTTACGCTCCCATGTGTCTTCAGGTCAAATCTGATAACGGTTTCAGGGTTGAATGGATTGGGATAATTCTGGTACAACTCAAATGACACGATAGGATTGGGCTCACCCTGAACAGAAGCAGTCATGGGGTAATAAATCCCATTAATGGTCGCCTCATAAAGCTCCTCTGGTTCGAATACACAAAGGAACACCTCTCCAACATCAGGCGCAAGCCACACGGTATATTCGTCGTCTATCCCTCCGGGAACATCAAAGTAGATCCTCAAGCACCTCGTGAATGTGCCAGCATGTACTCTGACTGTATCGGTGCGACTTTGCATTGTGACCTTAAAGATGTACTCTCGGCCTCCAGCCGTCTCACTGTAGCTCCAGGTGTCACCCACTGCGGCTGCAAGCTTGTAACGGACTTGCTCAATACCTGAGCGCCGAACGATAACGTTGCATGCACTATCAACACGGACCATGTCGCTACTGCCCTCGCCTAGAAAGTATTTCTTTCCATCGACGATTGCAGTATCAACTATACGACTCACGGCCCACGGGCCAATTCGTTGCCAACAGTGTCTGGCGGACAGGGCAGGGATTGATAATACGTATAGGTATCGCCAACGCTTAGCGGGAAATAAGCCGTTGTATCAATTCCTTGTGCGATCAGGTTAGTCAGAAACGCAGAGGAAACAACCAACAGTGCCAGAACCGTCTTCGCAGGTTGTTTTCTACCTCCCACTTCCTTCGTCATGATTTTCTCCCTTCTCATGATACACAAAATCCCCCGCTCCAGTTCTTTGCCGTTTACGTGAGTCCGCTCGCCGGACCGTTGGCACAAGCTCTGAAGTGGGGATCTAATTTCCCCTCCACGAACAATTCAAACGCCTCTTGACCCCAAATGAAATATCCCCAATCGTAGGTCGTTTGTCAAGAGCTTTCGGAACATCTTATTGCAATTGTTA
>Ga0210051_1004933_pt1 | contig 12902 bp, 14 predicted proteins | sample CryGey092014_all_FD_185464 | JGI IMG/M metagenome (GOLD analysis project Ga0210051, IMG submission 185464) | Groundwater microbial communities from aquifer - Crystal Geyser CG23_combo_of_CG06-09_8/20/14_all (SPAdes) (version 2) | ecosystem: Environmental > Aquatic > Deep subsurface > Groundwater...
GACGGCCATAATTGCCTCCTTTTGGTAGTTTTCTATCAGCCATATTATACCATACTTTTAGATTTTATCGACGGAATATGCAATTATTTTAAAACAGAGGGATGAGGAATTATCGGACAGCCCCACGTTTCTATTTTTCAAAAATTGAGCACCTTAAGCTTTTATCTAGCGGAATACTTTACGCAAAGCGCAAAGTATTAGAAGCGGCTACTATTCCCATTTAACTATAGTTTAGGAAACCCGGGTGGTGAAGGAAAATTGTGTTGTGTCGGCGCGCCTCTACAATATCGGCATAGGCCACGTGCTCTTCGTGTTCTTCTTCAGAAATTCTTCTATTGCAAGATTCACAATGAAATTCCTCGGTATCTTCGATGTCTTTAGAATCTCTGTTTTCCTGCCCAAATAACCATGCCCAAAATCCTGCCCAGAAAGCGGTGTTTATCTCTTCAAAGCTTAAATAACGTCTATTATTTTACGCTATTATTTTTGCATCTGACTTCTTCGCGACCAAATCTCAGCCAATATTGAGGCAGTAATTATGCACCAGGTGGCAAATAAGGCATTTGGGATGGCGCTACGGCTAGAAAAGTGTTTGAGGGCAAGCACTGCTCCTAAGCCGGCATTCTGCATACCAACTTCAAAGGAAAGTGTTCGGCAACGCCTCTGGTCAAAACCATAGAGCTTTCCTGCGCCATATCCCAAGATAAGGCCAAAAAAGTTGTGTAAAAATACTGCCAGAAAAATCACCAAGGTTATATTTACTAAATAATTTTTATTTAACGCCACCACTAAACCGCAGATAAAGGCAATAAATAGCGTGGAGAAGGCAGGAAAAATCTTAATAACCTTTCCCAATCTTTCTTTAAAAATATGTTTTATCCCTATCCCTAAAACAAGAGGTAGTATTACCATTTTAATAATACTCAAAAATAAGGGTAAAAATTTTATCTCTATAAATGTATGCCCGAATATGTAAGTAAAGGTAGGAGTAAGCACGGGAGATAAAAATGTAGAAGTGGTAGTTAAGGCAATAGAATACGCGACATCCACCTTGGCTAAATATGAAATCACATTAGAGGCCATGGCGCCGGGAACTGCGCCCACCAAAATCACCCCCAGACCAAGTTCTGGAGGAAGTCTTAATAGTTTAACAATGCCAAAACCCAAAGCAGGCATAATCCCGAATTGGGCCAACGTTCCTAAAAGTATAGCCTGCGGTTTCTTAAATACCCAAGCAAAATCCCCTAAAGAAAGAACTGCTCCGATACCAAACATAGTAAAGGAAAATAACCATTCTGTATAATCCTTAAAAACCAAGAGCGCCTTTGGCCAAAAAAATCCTACTGCCACGGCCAAAATCACCCAGAGCATCAAGAGGTGCGTAAACCAATCAAAGAATTTGTTAAGCATTTTTATCTTTCTATTTTTCGAAGATTAGAAGCGTCCCACATTTTTTCCAATTGGTTAATAGATTTTGTCAATAAAAAATAGTATCTATCTCTATTTTCTCGTTACTGTTATTTTATCTCCTGATTTGGTATTCTTCAGAATAGATACATCTCCTAAAGCTTTGCCTACGATATTTACCTCTGATGCGGGCCTTGGTTTATTGGTGGTACTTACGGGAGTCCTTCCAAAAAAAATGCATAAGCAATTACCTTCCGGCCAATAAGCAATATCGCCTACCTCTACATCTAAAGTGGAATTTTCAGGCTTTAAACTAATCGGAATTTGAAAATATATCTCCTCACCCCAAGTATTTACTTTTGCCTCAAGGGGCAGTTTTTCATAAATCTTTTGGGCAGTTTGAGAATTATTAAGCTCGCCTTCCATGGTTACCTTGGAGGTTTTAAAAATAATCTTCGTATTTTGCATTTAAAATATTAGGCTGTCACGAAACTCGTGCCAGCCTATGATTACACAGATAATACCGACGATGCTTTTAATCTGTGTAATCGTTTTTTTAATCGGTGTAATCAAGGGCGGCACTTTTGTGACGCCCTATTTAAAATATCTATAAGGAGCTTTTTTATATTATCGCTTTTGCCAATTTCTTACCCAGTTCTTTTGCCTTTTCTAAGTCCTCTTTCTTGGGTCTGCCTTCCACAAGCAGAGGTTTAGCAATCTGTCTTAATTTAAATCTCTCTGCCATCTTCTCTAAGCTTGTGACTGCCTTTCCGCCTCCACCGTGACTAACAAAACAAACATAGGCTCGATTGGTGATCTTGCCTTCAGAAGGATAACAAGTCCTGTCAAAGAAATCCTTTAATGCACCTGCCATATAACTAAAATAATCCGGAGTTCCAAAGCAATAGCCATCAGAAGATAACAAATCCGCTAAATCTGCCTCTGATGCCTTTTTTAATATTACCTCTATACCACAAGACTCTAAACCTTCCTTGACAGCCAAGGCCAATTTTTCTGTATTTCCTGTCTGGGTATGATAAACAACTAAAACTTTAGCCATTTTTATTCCTCCATCCCTCATACATTACAATTTCTACGAGGCTTAATCTGTCCTTATGGCTTGGGCAAGGTTTATCCGGATATCCTAAGGCCAACAGTTCCACTACTCGGATATCTTTAGGGATGCCCAAAATCTCCTTAACCTGATCTTCATAAAAAGCCCCGATCCAACAAGTTCCTAACTCTTCTTCAGTTGCCTTAAGCGCCATATGCTCAATGGCAATAGCCACATCAATGGAATAACACAATTGGCCGCAGGTCATTTTATGGTTATCGGTCTGGGCACAACAGGCAATTACAACCGGTGCCTGGCCAACAAAGGCCTGGTTTTTGGCTGCCTTCATAAGGCGCTGCCGGGTATTTTTATCCTGAACCACAATAAATCTCCATTCCTGCCGGTTACTTGCCGAAGGCGCAAGCCGTGCTGCCTCAAGAATACTGTTAAGTTTTTCTTTCTCAACCGCTCGGTCTTGGTAACTACGCACACTGTATCTTCTTTTAATCGCTTCCATAACATCCATTGTATTTATACCTCCTAACACAAATGTCCCAAAAGGGACACCCTTTTCCATTTTTCAAAAATTAGAAGCGGCCGATTCTAAAAATTAGAACCATCCTTTTTATTTCAATACCTATAGAAGAACCTTCAATATCTCTGGTTCCTTAGCCGTCTGCAGTCCTTTTATGATTCTACCCTGCCACTTTTTAGGAATCGAATTAAATACCCGTTTAATTATAGAAGATTCTCCCTTATCAATCAGTGATTTTAGGATTTCAATAGCGATATTTCTATCCTTGACTGCTTTATCTTGCTTAAATCTTCTCTGAAATATAATCAGTTTATGCAAGGCAAAATTAGCCGGATGAGGCAAGGTTACATAGAAATCTTCTACTCTAACCTTAATCGTATTTGCGGACAAAAAATTAAGGAATCTTAAAGCGACTGCATTCATACCTAATTTTGGCAAGTGGACTGGCTTATCCATGCCTTTGCCTTTCTCGGGAACTAAGAATTCGAGCAACAAATCAGGATGTTCAAGCTTAATATATCCCTTATTTCCTTTGTAGACTATAACGAAACCGAGATCGCTAAGAAGCCCTGGCACATTAACCGCATCTTTTATGCTGGCAGGGTTATCAATTAAGAAATCTATGTCTCTGGTTTTTAGCGCTGTGCGATCCAGATATGGAGTGCCAGCGAAATACTCGTTATAAAAATAGGCGCTCCAGCTGCCGATAAGAATGAGATTCTTGAGTATTCCTACGCTGTTGAATCGCCTCAAAATCTCAAGACACAACTCATACTGCTTCTTTTCCACGTAATGCCCTCTTTATGAACTTAATTTGATTTTTAACTTGCAAGAGCAGTTTCTTGTATTTGTTAAGCATTTTTCTTTGTTCGGCGTAAGCCTTCTTCACTTCCTCTGAGATGGGGCCTTTGTATATAAACTTTACCTTTTTGCCCTGTCTTTTTACCAAATAATAGTAGTAGCGTTTACCTATCTTTTTTCGTATAAGGCAACCTTTAATTTTAGCAATCTCTCTTCGATAACTCTTCAACATATCACAAGAGTTTTCCAGTTCTTCTTTTAATACTCCTTTGATTACCCCCATATTGATTCTCCTTTACTAAACATTTTACTAATTAAATTATACTTTGTTTGGTAAGGATGTCAAGTTTTATCTTACCTAACAATTTTATTAATTTATCTACTTTTGTATGGTAAATTCAACTATTGAATCTACTAAAAACGGCAAAATTTTTTTAAAAGAATATTTTACCTGACAACGTGGGTCCATTCAGAGCTAGTACTTTAACCAGCCTTCTGTTGGATTTTTGTATGCGGAAAATCGGCGAAAATTGAGGGACATTTCTATTTTTCAAAAATTAGCCATCCCCATTTTTATTAATGGGAATCTGTGGCCATTTCTCTTCCTTGCATGGCGGATACTGCAGAGGCGCTTTGCCGATGCTTTCTAATATTACTGGCTTTAAATCCCATTTTTCTGCTTGCTTGATTTCCTCTAATTCCACGCTAAAATGCCAGCAATCGCCATAATCAAAAAGAAAATGCATTTTATCGCCTGGCTTCTTAAAGGCCTGAGAAATTTTTGTATTCTTAACGCCTTTGGCCCAAGGCCTTGAGCGTTCCTCGCCGAAATCCACAAACAACTCATACATCTTCTTTGAGTCATGGTATTTTTGAAAATTCTCGTAAAAACCAAAACAATGGTCAAATTGAAAGCCAAAGGCATTAACAATAACCTTGGCGAAATTGTAGAGTGTTTTTGTATGGGCAATCTGAATCTTACGTAAGACTTTATATTTATAATCTTCTACTCCGCCGCTTCCTAAAATCCAAACATTAAAAATATAGCATTTCAAAGCACACTGCGGTTTTGGTAATACGATTGTATGCTTCTGCGGCTTACCCATATTCTCTGAAAGCTTTAATAACCGCTCAATCTTATCGTTTAATTTATCCCATTTATCCTGCTTGCGTTCGGATTCTTCATCGTTAGCGCAATGGGCGATATAGCCAGCAAGGTCATCCAGTTCATCATAGAGAAACTCAAGCCGGAACTTATCGCCTTCTTTAACGGCTTTTTCAAGATTCTTGTCGGCATCAGCGCCATAAAGACAAACTTCTTCTAGAAGTTTGAATTCTCTCTTATCCACCAAAAATGCTATTTTGCGAATCGGCTCACCCATATTATTTAATGCCCTGTTCCAGGATCTCTATTCTGCTGTAAATATTACTTAATAGCGCGATTAATTCTGCAATCTGGTTCTGATAACCGGCTAAAGTTGTCCTTATTTCGCGCAAGGCCCCAACTGATTCGCTAATTGCTTTCTTGCAGATATCAAGCTGGGCTACCGCGTCGTTAAGAGAAATATCGCCTTCTATTGCAGGCTCATGGAATCCGCACAATGCCCTGTACAATTTTACCGGCAAAAGAGTATGATACCATGATACTATCTCAAATTCAGAAGCAACCCGGGAATCGGCTGATTTTTCTTTATAGAATGTTTCTTGCAATAATTTGTGTACTTTTTTATGATATGCTTGAGCAGTTTTATGCAATGGGTTATTTTCTATAAACTCTTCCTGCCGCTTTATCGCCTCTTGAATGCCATCATCCAACCCATCAAATTCAATGCCATTTTCTTCTATGAACTTTTCCATATCTTCTTCAACTGCCTCATATTGCCGGCGCATTACCTCGGTAGTTATCTCGGGATCATTAGGCTCTTTTCCGTATGCGATACAGGTAAGTTTCCGCTCAAATTCATCCAAATAAAGACGGCAATGATTTTGCTTTTCGGCAATACAACGTTCGCACCATCTGTCGCAGAAATTATATGGGGCTTCCTGCTCAAACTTTGCATTTTCTTTTCTTATTCTTCTTAATCTTTCGCTTTCCATGAGTTATTTTGCAATTGAAGTTATAACCGTTTCCATTTTTCAAAAATTGAGCACCTTAAGCTTTAGTTTAGCAAAATACTTTACGCAAAGCGCAAAGTATTAGAAGCGGTCCTCATTATTTATTTACAATTGAATTCCTACTTTTTGATTTCTACACTTCATCACCTTTATCTCACATCCTCTATCAATATATTCTTTTTGTAGGTTTATAAGGCGCGACTGCGGGATATTCGCTTCGATGGCTGTATAGCCACCCAAACTACCGGCAACATGAGTCCATCTGGAACTGTCGCCATAGCCGGATTTGCGCTGGAGTTTTTCGATGACGAATTTATGGGTAGTAATTAATATAACATAGCCGATTTTGAGTTTATCGGGATCGAGAAAAGGCATGGTTAGGAAGGTTCTTTAAATATTCTTCCTTGTAGCCAGAGCCGACGCAAGATATAACCTGTAGCTATCAACATCACACCCAGAAGCAAAGAGCCGATGGCTGAGCCAACAGTAGCCCAAATTCTACTGAAAAATAGCGTATAAGACTCAATGATAAAAAAAGTTAAGCCAAAATTAAAAAACATCCTATCTTCTTTTGCCGCACCATAAAACATTGCCGCCAGCGAAGCACCAATAAACAAAATATTTGCTATCCATAATTCAATCGCCTTAGGCTCTATCAAATATCTCTCTTTAAATGTAATACCCCAGATAGACATTATCCATAAGGCAAGATAAATAAACAACAATCCTGTCCATTCATAAGTCCTTCCAAACATAAATTTAAAATTATCTTCCCTCTCACGCACTTTTTCTATATGCCATAACCCAACGAATAACAAACATATACCAAAAATCAACTGAATAACCGGTAACTGTACACCAATTACATAACAGGCAAAATAGTATGCTGTAAACACTCCAATAGTATGCGCCAGAAATCCTATACCAAAAAGTAGAGCGATCTGATCCTGCATAAAATAGGCAATGGTAAAAAAGAATATCATTCCTAGGAAAGAAAAAAGTGGAAAAATAAAATCTCTACCCCAATAACTATAAGCATCAGGTGGATAAATCATCTGGTTAAATAAAGCCCATGCACAAGAAGCCAGAATATAGCCCATAGTAAAAGATGATGTTCCTAGACGAAGCTCTTTTTCTTGCAAGAAGCCAAGCTCAACAGTAGCCATATCAGATTTTCTTCTTAACCTCATTCCAAGCCAATGAAAAAGCCCCCATCCCAATAGACAAGCTATGCCACTTAATAATTCACGATAATATTTTGGTGAAATGAGCCTGGCTAGTACGATGATTGGCTTGACCAAATTATACAAAAGTTGACCTATAGCTTTTAAAATCTCTATATTTATTAACCTCAAGGTTGCCACAATACCAAAAAACAACCAAAAGACCCCAATTATAAATAGCACCCGTATCAATTTTAAGAACTGCCTATGGAATTCTACCTTCATATAATCAGAAATCTTTTTAACCTGTTCCTCTGTAATCAGACCCGCCTGCTGCCATTTTTTCAGATAGCGTATCAGGTTCTTAAATCTCATTTTGTCCTCCTTCGAACAGAAAATCCGGCCCGTTTGTATTTTTCAAAAATTAGAAGCGGCCCCTAATCATTTATTGTTTTGCCTTTAGATAATCGTATTGTATTAAGCCCAATTAGGAGGAATCTTCTCTCTTTGACTTAAAAGCCGCGCCTATCCTTTCTTTTAGGTTCTTTGCCTTTCGCATTATTTCAATTAGTTCATCCTCTTTGTCAAGAGATAGGTCCTCCGGTCTTACTTGATAGGCTTTCACTAAATTATCAATCACATTCTGCGCATGTTTTAAGGTTATACGTTACATATCCTGTTTGGTAATCTTTCTTGACTTAAGCTTTACCCTCGGACCTGCGTAAAAGCCCGATTCCTCCATTTCCTCGTCATCATCAAAATCCTGCTCTTTAAATTCCTCTATTTCTAATCGCTTATCCTTCTTTAAGCATCTTAAGAAATCATTATAATCAGGTAACTTATAGCCTTGAGAGCTTAATTCCTCCCAAATCTTCTTAACCGGAACATAGAAATCCTCTGCCTTTTCTAACATAGAGATTATGACTTCTTGAGCTTCTTTACTTATCATTTTATCTATAGGAACCTTGGTCTTTAAATCAATAATATTTCCACAATCACATCTAACTGTCCTTCCAAATTCAAAGAGGGTTATATCGTATTGTCTTCCACAGGTCTTACAAACGATAGCCATTTATCAATTCTTTCTTTAGGCAAACAGCCGGCCACAGGAAATCGGGAACATTTCTATTTTTCAAAAATTAGAAGCGGCCACTATTTTTTTCTTCCGCAAGTTTTTAGGTAACGAATCCCGTTTTTTTCGCATTTAATAAGAGATTGCTGAAAAAGTCTTAAACAATGCAGCAATCTCTGATTAAAAGATTAAAAACAGATTACACAGATTAAATTATCGTCGAGGAAAATCTGTGTAATCTTGTTAAATCTGTGTAATCAGAGGTCGCTGTGGCATTTTAGGAGTTTTTCAGCGACCTCAATAAAATACTTGACAAGTATAATATTGCAAGTTATACTTTATATGCAAGCGAAAGCTTGCATATATCTAATGCTTAGGGGCTCAAGTAATTGAGTCCCTTTTGCTTTTATAGACCTTTTTAGCCCGCCGCAATCTCTCTTGGCCAACAAATAAACTCCCTTATCTTCTGAATATCAAAAATAAACAGGCCGTAACTCTTTAATTCGTTTAATTCCACAGCAACTTTTCTTGCCGTAGCAAAAAGAGTTACTTTCTTCTTATCAAGTAAAAGTTGCCTTACTGGATCAGCAAAATCACTATCTCCGCTCCATAAGACAAAGTTATCAATTGTCACGGAATGATAATCAAGAAGCATATCCCGGCCAATCTCTACATCAAAATTACATTTTAAGTCCTTAATAAATCTTTTACCCTGCTGGTTTAATTCTTTTAACTGTGTATTCAAGTATTCTATTGTTTCCATGCCCAGCTTTTTAAGGAGCGCATCACGAATAAACTGTTTGAGTATCTCTGGAGAAGCTAACGGTATACTTGAGACATCAATAGATAAATTCATTATTTTAACCGGTTTTGTAATGACTATGTAATGATAGCGTTTGGCTTCTTCTATAAAATCTTCTGATTGTTTATCTCCTATTAATGTTCCTTTGTAAAATTTTACCTCGCGTACAGTATTAAAAGAATCCAGAAGCTGCTTTAAGCGTTTTATACTAATATGCCAGCCTAATTTTTCTTGCCATTCAAAGACATTGGCAAAATCAATGTAGATATTGGTTGATTTGTCAAAAATCTGCTTAAGTTCTCTAATTCTCTCCGGATATTTTTCAGCTAATTGTCTGATTCTTTCAGTTTTTGGCTTAAACATGATTACGATTTAATTCCTTTAAATTTTTTAAATTTCTTCCTCCGAAATTCGGGACGCGAAATTCGGGACGTTTCAATTCGGGACGTTTCTATTTTTCAAAAATTAGAAGCGACCACTACAAAAATAGAACCCTCCCCTTTATTCCTCCCCTTTATTCCTTTCAAGGGGTAGAATTATTCAACTCTACCCCTAATGCGACAAGGCAGAGCTTTAGAAGATTAATGATATTACAATTTATTACTCTAACGAATATTATCTTTCTTACTTCGATTGCACTTTTCACATAAAAGTTGAATATTCCTCTCGGTATTACTGCCACCCTTTGAAACGGGTATGATATGATCATATTCCAAATTTTCCCGTCCACCGCATTTTACACATTTCCCACCGTCTCTCTGCCAAACAAATATTTTTACTTCATCGGATATTGGCTGTCGTCCCTCATTCATGTTGTCCCTAGGATATAACTCTTGAGCTTTTTGTGTTATTTTAGTTTTCACTTCTCTTAATTTAGCTTTTTTTGCTTCCGTTTGAGCCATTTCGAGTAATTCCGTTGCTTCAGCCTCTTCATAGCTATGTAGTTTAGTTAATATGAGCTTTTTCATTGAATCGCCAATATCTTTACTAAATACTACTTCTTCAATTTTTAAATTCCCATACTTATTTTCTAGGTATTTTCTAGCTTCTTCTGGCCCCATAAGACTTACTTTCTCGAAACCACTTGAATCGTCTATCTCCCAATTATAACGAGTTTTCCATTGATTATCTCGCTTAGCATATAATAAAAAAGTTTCAATAATTTCTTTCTGCGTAAAATTTTTTTCTAATGCATTATAGTGCCTATCAAGAGCCCCTTCCTGATATTGCAAATTGGTAAAATTCCCATCAAATACGGCTACCTGTAAATAAGTCAGCCCAGATGCATCGGTTGCATCCTCTAATATTACAAACTCATCTTTATTCGTGATGCTGTTAAACGCCTGGGTAAGGGCATCATTATCAGGATCGGGTATGACTATCCTATCCGATATTTGCAATTTCATTTCTTTTGCTATACAAGAAGTTCTTTTACTTGCTCTATCTTGAAAACCTTGATTTTTATCGGCCACTTCTGTAAATTTCTTCCAAAGATTCTTAATCAAACTCATTTTAGCTCCTTAAAATATATATACAATTATATCACTTTAATCAGAAAAATCTGAGAAAATTCTTAAAATACTGGAAAACCTAAAGGAAAACGTTCGGCAACAGTATAAAGCAGAAATAACAGGGGTTTTTGGCTCTTATATTAAGGGTGGGGCAAAAAAAGCCAGCGATATTGACATACTGGTTAATTTCGATGAGGAGGCAGACCTTTTTGATTTAGTGAACTTAAGTTTGTTTCTTGAGAAGAAACTAAAGCGCAAGGTGGATATAGTGCCTCAGTCTTCGCTTAGAGAAGAAATTAAAGGGGTTATTTTAAAGGAGGCTGTTTATTTATGAGAAATCACAGCCTGTATTTAAAAGATATTTTAACCGCCATTACATCTATAGAGGAATTCGTCAAGAGTATGGACTTTGATGAATTCAGAAAAGATGACAAGACTTCAAGCGCAGTAATAAGAAAGTTTGAAATCATTGGAGAAGCCACCAAGAAAATCTCAGAATCTCTTAAGAAAAAATACCCGGAAATTCCTTGGAAAGAGATGGCTGGAATGCGGGATAAGCTTATCCATTTTTACTTCGGCATTGATTACAAACTTGTTTGGCAAACCATAAAGCACAGGATCCCACAAATAAAACCTTTTATCTGCGAAATTAAGCCCACCTTTAAAAAACCCTAACGAACAAATCATCACACAAATATATTATTATTACCGCCTGCTGAATAGAATTGTGCAAAGTCAAATCTGGTCGCACTTATTGAACGCTGTGCGAACTTATTTTGAAACTTTGGTAACTAAAACTTAATCTATAATGTTCCGCCGCTTGGGCGGCTTTCACATCTCCCGCGCACCGTTCGCCCCGCTTGGGAGCGGGGCTCACTTGGCGTTCACTGGGTCGTTCACTTCTTGTTAATTTGTGTGCGGGTTCGGTTTTGTTGTGGCTTGCGGTTGGGTGCGGGCAACCGCAAGCCACAGCGTCCTCACATCAAGATTTTTTTAGACGTCAAAAAATACTTGTTTTTAAGAAGAGTTCGTCCGCTGTCTCGCCTCATACAAGTTAAAAACTCCTCTAACGGCGAGACGCAAAACCTCTCACGTGCAACGCTTACAGAGCTGGCAAAGAGGCAAATTTTGGGTGGGGGCAAAATTTGCCCATTTTTGTTGATGTCAAGAGAGCGAACGAGTCTATATTTTGCTACTATTCAAATGTCTATTATACTCAAACAATTTATAATCGTGAAGTAAAAACTTTCACCAGAGCAAGCTTCCACTATAATTATAACTCTAAATCCTTCCAATTAGTAAAATCACCCTCTTTAAAATCTCCGCTCGACCTATCAAAATAAATCCATCTTCCTTGATAATTTCTATCAGTATTTGTAACTATTCCGCCAAAAACCTTTTTCTTCTTACTTTCCACTTTAATATATTTGTATAGACCATCGATCTTAGGTCCTGCCACTTGGCGCGTTATTCCGGCTTTAGAATCGAACAGACCAATATGCTCATTTTTTAGTTTAACAATAAAATCAACATAAAATGGTTTTTGTTCACCATTGTTATACGGCACAGCAAAATACGTTCTGTCTCTCTCCCCATTCTTAAACCACCATTTAACATCGTTAGATTTTTCCAAAAATTCTATAAATGCTTTCTCACTTTCCCATCTCTCATCGCTAAAAAAAGGCTCCATAATTGATTTCTTATATTCTATCTGGGTATATTTTTCATTGTATCTTATAAATTCGGGTATATTCCAATCTTTAACAAAAATAAGTTCGGGTTCGCGTTTTGCTACCTCTTTCTCATATTCTTCTTTTGCTTTATCAATAACAGCAATAAAATATTGGATATTTTTATCGCTCAAGACAATTTTGATTGCTTCATCTTCTTCTTCGCCACGTCTCATCTTAAACTCTAACTCGAAAAATTTATAAACTGCTTCTTTCACACGCCCCACCGACCTATCTTCCGGATAAAATGGGGTCAAATTTTTTCTGACAAAATAATCAAATATACGCTGTAAGTCAAATCCACTTACAGTAATTGCTCTGTCACCTGAAATTGTTTTTCCCGCAAGTATATCTATATTTTCCGCTTTCCAGTCATTGAAAACTTTTATATCTAATCTTTTTGCCTTCCTATCAATCTTCTTTTTTAGTCCATAATTGCTTGTTTCTTGCAGGAATATTTCGATAAATAAAGGCGCTAACCTTGTTTTTTCACGATGTCTTTTTGAATAACATGATAACAAGTTAATTGGCTTATAAATTGGCTTTCTCTTACTAGTATAAACAGTGATATAGTCACGGGCGATATCTTCTTTAATTTCTATATCACTCAAGTTTGTATATACATATCCATAATTTAAGATATCATTTCCATAATGGCCTTTTTCTGGCTCGGGCATCCTCATTATTCTTCCCACGGTTTGAATAGAAAATA